>Ga0207113_1076_pt1 | contig 31003 bp, 25 predicted proteins | sample Alteio_BWMinHeat_69_FD_153559 | JGI IMG/M metagenome (GOLD analysis project Ga0207113, IMG submission 153559) | Enriched cells from forest soil in Barre Woods Harvard Forest LTER site, Petersham, Massachusetts, United States -... | ecosystem: Environmental > Terrestrial > Soil > Temperate forest >... | reverse complement strand
AATTGATACATTTGGCTGCGTGAAAGCTCCCGCGGTTCGAACATCGGAAATGGGGTAGTATGAGGCAATACAACCCCATTTCCGACGTTCGAACCGCGGGAGCTTTCACGCTAGCCAAATGTATCAATTTTGACTTGACAGTGTACTAGACTCTATTTGACCCTACCTCCCCAAGAGAGGAACGGCAATGTCTGCTATAGCCGGAATAGGTGATACATTAGCATTCATTGCGAACTTATTCTCAACAGGTTCTAACTCAAGAAGGTCATCTCCATCCATATCTAATCCATCGCGTACTGCATCAGCTTGATTTAATTCTTGTACGAATTCACGAAGAGAATAGAGCTGGTTTTCCAGGGTTAAATAAGACTCCATATATTCATTTAATACAGGGCTGTCATAATCGCGATAAGTTTCTAATAACTCTTCGAAAGAAGGCATTTGCTTTTTAGCAGAAGTTACCCCTGCAGAGTAAAGAGGATTTAGTGCTAACTGGGTATGTAGGTGCAATAAAATTTGTTTTTTTAATCGTTGACACTGCTGATCTGTTTGTACGATTGCGGTCTCTACTTCTGTGGCCATTTCTGGAATATTTGCCGGTGCGCCTTTTTCTGAAAATTTACAAAACAACACATTAAGATGGGATTGAAAAGAGGTAAGATCAAATGGTCGATGACTCCACACTTGGGAAACTTTCCTATCCATTGCAGACTGAGCCTTCATCTGCAGCTCTGCCGCTTGAAGCTGTTCTAATTGTTCAAGGCGAGCTTGTGGAAACTCTTCAGGAAAGGCTCTACTAATAGCGAGTTCATCTTCTATAGGAATCGGAGCAATATCATCAAGACGTTCGTGATATCTAAAGATTACTGATCGGGGAATTTGTGAATCGATTGCAATGGAAGGAGAATCAGGAAATCGTTCGCGATTATGCACGTATATGGCAAGAGCTTCCATGCGTATGCGATAACGTCGACTAGAAATGTTTTTTGCAGAGCTTGCTGAAGCAACAGCAACAAGCATCTCTTGAACATCAAGAGGATAAGGTTCTTCTGATTCTCTTATTTTTTTATTTTGTAAAATGGCTTCCGCTTCATCAAACATCCCCTTGTGGAGGTAATAACGAGCAAGATGTAACGTTTCTATCATCCTGCCTTCTGGCGGAATTAATACCTGTTTTGCTGAATCATATTTATATAGGGCGCTTCCCATGAAAGTTTTTGGATCTGGGTGATAGGGAGCTCGCAATATTTGATTGGATTTTTCAGTAACCTCTATAGGAGCACTCATTGGCATCACGACATATTTTTCCGTGACCATTTTTTGACCCACCACTGTGTCTTTTTCTAGGACTAAATATCCCGGATCAAGGTTAGGGATAAATTGGTCCTGCGCCACATGATATCCAGGAAGTTCTTTAACCGACCAGAGAGCTCCTTTCTTAACAAATGTCATATTAAGCCTAGGCAGTTGAAGTTGATCACCATTTCGATTCACATGACTAGGATCAATTTTATCAAGAATTTTATGTAGTCCTTTAACATTTAATTTGGATTTTCCCTTTTTTTGCTCAGCAATAGAGATATTTTCACGTACAAGTGCTAAACAGGTTTTATAGGTAGCAATGAGCTCATCGGCTTCTGTTTTTTGCACACCTAGGAGAGCGTCCGCGTGTTTTTCTATGCTACTGCTAAATTTTTCAATGAGTCTTTCTAAAAAAACGACCTCCTGAATGAGCCCTTCAACTTTTTTCTCTTTTAATAGTCCGAGTAGGGTGGAAAGGGATTGTTGAAGAAGAAAAAGCTTAAAATCAATCGATAATTTTTGAAAATTTTCCGGATCAACACGATCAGCGCAGTACATAAGTGCAGCATTTACGGAAAGGGGAGCACATACTCCTGAAGTTTGCAAAGGTACCATTTGATCACTTATAATCAAGTTTTCATCTGGTTCCCAATTATTAGGTTGACGCCCTAAATAAGACAAAATCTTTTCTGCTGCATCTGTCTCACCTTTTGGTCCTTTTATTGAAAATCCTTTTGGTCCTATTTTTGAAAATTTAGCAAGATTTTTTGCAAACTCTACTTGTGTCACTTTTTCAAAACTTATATTTTTTAACCCTACGAACGCAGGACATTTAACCCCATGTTTATCTATAATTTCCCCGGCAATGTTCCCACCTCTGTTGAAGATACGAAAAGAGCAGGAGCCATCGGCCTCTCTCCGAATATGATAAACCATTGCATGTTTTGAGTTAGTATTAGAATACCCCCCCTGAATAAGGCATTCACCAGATTTTTCTAGCTGTTGTTTAATTTGCTTTGCCACATCCGAAGGAGAATGTGTGATTGGTATGAAATTTTTAATAAGATTTTCTAACTTTTCTTTTTCTACGCCTTTAAAATCTGATTGAGATAAAAATTTTTTCCAGGCTTCCACATATTCAATAGGATTACTTCCCTCTAGTCCCTGAAAAGAAGCATTTCCTGCGCCACGTATAAAACGATTTCCAAATAAATTAGCTAGCATTCTTAGACATGAATCTTTCTTCCTAAGTTCATTTATTACTGGGGTTTGAGACTTCAATGCTTGTTCGGAGAGCAAATATCGTGCGACTTTAAACACAGCCGACCTATTTTTCGGAGTCAATATATTTAAGGAAACCCCCTTATTAACAGCTTTTTGTAAAGCATTGAGACATGGAGGACGTTGGCTTAGCTGTTCTTGAATTTCAAGGCCTACGCTTGGAGGAAATGTCGATAAAAAATTTCCGATAGATGCCAATTCATTATGACTAAACGTAATCGGCAATGCAGCGTTAAGTAAGGGTAGAAAATCAATAGAAGTCAAAGAAAAACCAGGAGGAGCGGCATTCAGTGGGGAATTCAATGGCCTTTCATTTTTTAGGGTGCGCTCTACTCCTTTTTGTAATATTCCTTCTTGAGGTCCTTCTTTTCCTGGACCACACATTTCAAATGCATGCCTTACTATTTTGCATAGTCGTTCAAAATTGTGAGCCCGCTCACTTTTTTACTAACAACTCCATATAAAAATCCACGTATCGATTTTTTTTTAATGAGAGAAACATCTGTCCCTTTCCATTTGACGTAAAAGTCGTTAAGATTCTCTTCACCTACCCTATTGACTTCTTGAATCAATTTATTCGTAAATTTGGCATCTTCGGTAAGATGAAAAAGTCCCGGCTCACCCAAAGAGATTTGTTGTCCCCGCGAAACATTAAACCCAACATTGCATTCGTCCATAAATACACCTTTCCGGAAAAATAAACCGAACCCTGCGCATCCCTATTTGGATTATACAATATATTTTAATTTTTAATATGTATTTATGTGATAGAATGTGATTAGACTTCTTTCGAAACTGCAATCCCGTGCCTCTGCCTGTGCCCATGCCTCTGCCCCCCTTCCCCGATTAGGGTAGGCAGAGGCACGGGATTACAGTTTCGAAAGAAGTCTATTCTTGTTTTTAGTGGAGTGTTAGCTGCGGGAAACCGCGGATGAACTCTACTGCTGAAGTTGCTTTTTTGCCTTCAAGTTGCAGGTGGGTGATGAGGAGAGAGCCTTTTTTGCAGCCGATGATAATCCCTTGCTTTGATGTGTTTAGGAGGGTTCCAGGCTCATTGTGAGAATTTTCTTCGGCGATTTGTGTCGCGGTGATTTTTAAGCGTTTTTGCTCCCCTTTAATAGAGGCATAGCACCAGGCACCGGGATGGGGGGTGACCCCTCTGATCAAGTTATGTATGACATGCGCCGGTTGCTGCCAATCAATTTTGCAGTCTGTCACTTCAATTTTGGGTGCTAACGTCGCTGCTTCATGATCTTGAGGTGTGCGTGAAGGCGTTGCGGTTTCAAAGTCTCTAATTGTTTTAAGAAGGAGTTCTTTTCCTGTCTTGCAGAGGGCTGCTTCGAGTTCCGCATAATTCATATTGGGTGGGATTGCTACCCTCTCCATTGTAATTATATCTCCTGCATCCATTTTTTTTGCCATATGCATGATGGTGACACCTGTCTCTTTTTCTCCATTAATGAGGCATCTTTGGATGGGGGCTGCTCCACGGTATTTTGGCAATAGGCTCGCATGTAGATTGATACAGGCTACTTTAGGCATATCGAGGAGATGCTGCTTGAGAATTTCTCCATAAGCGACAACGACGAATAGATTTGCCTCAAATTGTTGTAAAACAGGGGCAAAGGTAAGATCGGATACGATCTCAGGTTGAAACAGGGGAAGCGGTGGTGTGTGGGCTAAGGCGATACATTTGACTGGGGTAGGGACAAGAGCGAGGGAACGTCCTTGGGGTTTGTCGGGCTTAGTGATGACGGCAACGACGTCTACTTGATGGTTAAGGAGGTATTCGAGACATTCGGCTGCAAACTGAGGAGTGCCAAAAAAAACAACTCTCATTGTTTCCTTGCAAGAGAGCACTCTTCTGTTTCTTCGAGCTGGTCCTTCTCTTCATGATCTTCTTTGATTCCTTGAAGTCCCATGAGACCTCGTTTCGATTCACGGCAGAATTTGAGCCAGTGAAGGATCTCGGGAAGGGGTTCAAGCTCCTCTTCAATGCACTTTAAAGCATCGGCAAAATCGAGCTTAGAACGATAGACAAGCTTGAACGCTTTTCCCAACTCACTCCTTACGTGTAAGGGTATTCCATTGCGTTTTAGACCAATGAGATTGAGTCCGCCAAATTTAAATGGAATACCTGCTCCAATGGTGTATGGCGGAATGTCGTGGGTCACGCGGCTCATTCCTCCGACCATGGCATAGGTGCCGATTCGAACAAATTGATGGATAGGTGTGAAGCCGCTGATGATGGCAAAATCTTCGACGGTGACATGTCCGGCGAGGGTGGCGTTATTGCTCATGATGACTCGATTGCCAACGGTACAGTTGTGTGCGATATGGCAGTAGGCCATGATGAGGCAGTTATCCCCGACAGAGACGACAGAATTTTCTTGGCATGAGGAATTGATGGTGACGAATTCTCTGATCTCGCAATTTTTACCTATCTTGACAAAAGTCTTTTCCCCGCGGAATTTGAGGTCTTGCGTCTTTGTTCCAATACAGGCAGAAGGGTAAACGGTGGTTCCGCTTCCAATCGTCGTATAGCCATCGATATAGGCATGTGATTTAATCGTCACATTGTCCTCTAATCTGACAGTCGATTTGATGATTGCGTAGGCTTCTATAACGACGCCTTCGCCTATTTGTGCGCCTGGTTCAACAATTGCTGTTGGGTGAATATTACAATTTTTCATTCTCGATCTATGTGTTAAATTTTATCTGCATCTACTAAAGCAAAGCTTATTTCTGCCTGCACAATGATTTTATCTTCAACTAAAATTTCTCCTTTAACACGTCCTCCTTTGGAACTAAAGTGGAGGCCTTCGCACTTGATGATGAGGGTGTCCCCCGGATGTGCTGCGGAGCGAAATTTTACGTTGTTAATGTTTAGGAGGACCGCAATGCGATCTGTATTGGCTTTTTGATGAACCAAAAGACCTCCTGTTTGAGCAAGAGCTTCTAGGCTGAGCACTCCAGGCATGATCGGATTGTTTGGGAAATGCCCCTGGAAGAAAAGTTCGTTCATCGTCAGATTTTTTAATCCAATCACAGTCCCTTTTTCTAAATCGAGTTCGAGGATTTTATCTATTAGTAAAAATGGGTAACGGTGAGGGATAATTTTGCAAATCTCTTTGATATCCAATGCGGTACAGTGTGAAGTTTTTGGGTGATTAGAAGAAGACATTTAGTTGTTCTCCGTTGTGATGGAGTTGAATATTTTTTTAGCAAAGGCCGTGTTTGATGCATGGCCGGAACAGATAGAAATGATGTGAGCAAGAAAATCGAAACCGACTAGAGAAAGGTCTCCGACGACATCGAGGATTTTATGTCTGACCATTTCATCGGGGAAGAATAATCCATTTTTGCTGAGGATAGTATCGTCTTTGATGACGACGGCATTGTCCAAGCTAGCTCCTTTAATCAGTCCTCTATCTATAAGTGCAGAGACCTCTTCATAGAGAGCAAAAGTGCGGCAAGGGGCAATTTCTCTTTTAAATGTTTCTTCATTGATATCAACCGAGAAGTATTGTGATTTTAGCAGCGGGGTGTTGGGATAATTGAGTGTGTAGCTGACCTTATAGCGATCGCATGGAAGGGCGATGATGTGAACATCTCCTTCAGACCAATAAAGGGGAGAGTTGAGTTTTACGATAGGGGTCTGCTCTTTCTGTTCGGTGATGCCCGCTTTTTCGATCATATTGACGAAGATATCAGAACTTCCATTGCCCACAGGAGGTTCAATCCCATCGAGTTCGATGCACAGGTTATCGATGTTATAGGCTTTGATTGCAGCAAGGACATGCTCTACAGTATGAATAGCAATTTTTCCAATTCCAAGAGTTGTATTGCGCGTATTAGCACTGACATATTCGACAGCTGCTGGGATAATGGGAGTATCGGGCAGATCGATTCGTTTAAAAATAATTCCTGTTCCTTCGCGGGCAGGGACGAAATTCATGTTAACTGATTCGCCTGTGTGGAGGCCAATTCCCGAAAAGGAAACAGGACCTTTGAGTGTCCGTTGTTTACGGTATGTCGTTGTATGGTTAGATTTAACGGATATCATCGTAACTCTTTATAACTTGTAATAGATAGATGCTACTTAGTTAGTGAATTTTTATCAACCTTTATTTTGTCGCTGCGGAAAACGCAAAAATTCACCGCCCCGCAGTATAATATGGTTGAAAGACAAAAAATAATTAGAGGGTAGTCACCCCAAAAACTATATAGGGTTTTGTAATGATAAAGTGGGACATCGACGAGAATAGAATCAGCAACCCATTCAAAATCTTCTGGATGTGAGCCTCCAAGAATCGCAATATCTCGCCCCAAACTATCAATGGCGCCTGTAATGCCGGTATTGCAAGCCCGTATCAATGGAACCCCATTTTCTACTGTCCGAGGGCGAGCATGATCGAGATGTTGATGAGGTAAGCATGAATGTGGGTACCAGACATCACTCGTCAAATTGACAAGTAATTGGGCTCCTTTCTGTCTTCCCTCGCAAATGAGATGGCCAAACGTTTCTTCATAGCAAATGGAAGGGGAGATGCCGATTCCTTGACAAGAGAATACCTTGGCGCCTCGGCCACAAGTAAATGAGCTTGTAATTCCGTATTCGGCTGCCAAACCCCGCATAAACGAAAAGGGGATATATTCACCCATCGGAACTAGTACCTGTTTTTCGTACCGCTCGATGAATAAATCATTGTTATTTTGAAATGGCGTAGGATGAAAAAATAAAGCACCACTGTAATATTCAATTTTTTTATCCTCTTTTTGCTCCGCATCTTGAAGCCCAGCAATGACATCTGCATCAAAGCTGTTGGCCAAAGCTTGTACCCAATAGGCATTATTCACTTTTGTGATGGAGCCATGTGATCCATTGACTTTAAAAGCAAGAGGCCATTCTGCTTTAGGGAGTAAATGTAAAATCTTATCTCCAAGAATTTCCTTAAATGCATTGACAACTTCATCCAAAGGGTAGACAAATGCATAGGTGCCAAAAGGAACGACGAACTCAGGAAGGACGATGAGATCGATAGGCTGTCCTAAATTCTTTTTAGTGATTTCGAGAATTCGTTTCCATTCCTCAAAGACGTAAGTTTCTAAATTCCCTTGTGCAAGAGAATCAGGAACTTCTTCGATTTCAAAGGCTGTCTGTACTAGAACCGCTCTAAAATAAGGGGGGGGCGATGCTTTCATTGTCTGTTCGTGAAAAGCAATTTGGGCTGCACCGTAGATATAGGGGATAAAGATCATGGATCCTAATAAGATCCCCCTTCTTTTTGTCGGTTGAATCCATGTAAGCAATGAGAGGACGTTGACGAAAATCACCCAGAAGGAAAGCCCTAAAATCCCAGCTAAGGAAGCCATTTGAAGCGAGTAAGAATTACTTGTCAGAGCTAATCCAACAGGATTAAAGGAAAATCCAGACAGAAAAAACAGGCGAGACCATTCAAAAATTGTCCATAGAGCCGCAATAAAAAGAGCTGTCGTGGTGGCATTGACTACCTTGCGATTGGTATATGCAAAGATGCTTAGAATCCCAAACTGTATTCCCATCATCACCGCAAGGAAAACATAAACGAAATAAATGTACCAATAGGGGTGCGCAATAAACCAGGAAAGCTGTACAAGTTGCACAGCACTAAACCAAAGCATCCCTAGAAAAAAGCGTTTTTTTTTTGAAGGATAGATCAGTAACACTCTCCAAAAAAGAGCATAACCAAAAATTGCTGCTAAAGGACCTGTAAGGGAATGCCATGCAGGTTGTCCCCAAGCAACGAATAAGAAACTTACCGCCACTAAAAGCCATTGGAGGCTTTTAGGTAGCGGGTAGGTGGAGGGAGAGGAATTCAAAATAAAGTCGTTGTCATTTTTATTCACAAACTTTGTTAGTGTCTTTTTCTTTGCATTCGCAGGAACGATCACACGCAAATTTACCAGCTCCATAACACAGGACGTATATCAATCCACCAATAAGAGCTAGGTTATGGAAGAAGAAAAGACGTGCGAGGACAGCTTCTCCACCGCTAAGTGTCCAGAAACTGTGGAAAATCGCCGTTGTAGGAATAAGGAAAAGGATAAGTATAAACGCAGTAACGCGCGTTTTAATACCGAAAATTAATGCAAGCCCTCCAATAACCTCTATCGCCGCAGCGCCAAAAAGAAAGAATGGGACCATCGTGAACCCATGAGCTGTCATATACTGGACAGTATCATTATAGTTGATGAGCTTGTTGACTCCTGCCGACAGAAAAAGTGCTGCAATAGCCATTCTAGCCACAAGTAACAGCAATGAAACGAGAAAATTCATAGACCCTCCCTAAATGTGTCACACTACTTGTATATTAAGTATAAATTTGTAGGCAAGGGAAAAATTTTCATAGACAACTTTGTGTGCATTTGATATTTCTTTTATAGAAAGGGTGTTTATAGCATTATTTTAAAAATAGTAGGAGTTTTTATATGCAAGCTAGCGCAGCAAGTTTTGATCCTTTACAAGCGTACAATCTAGACCAAGATTTACGACGTCCTGCTACCTGTTCAGTTTGTTTTGAGTTATTGGAAGAAAGTTATCAAGCGGACTGCACACAATTACATAATTTTCATATTGAATGTGTCCGTGATAAGTGGTTTAAAAACATGGCTGAAGATTTGACGATAGCTCCTTCGCAGAAATGTCCATTTAGTTGCAAAAAAAATGTCACGAAAATTCAAAAAAACCCTCAAATCAGTGCAATTGCTCAAGCTCTTGCTAAAATACCAGAAGTTCCATATCCTGAAGCTAATGTGGAAGCTCAGCCAGCCCCAGAAGCTCCAAGCGCAGCAGCTAGTGCACCTGTTGCTCCTTTATCTCGATTCAAATGTGTAACTGGTGGAGAATGGAAGTTCTTTGAAGTTGATCGTTCACAAAGATTAATTTTCTCTTTATATGATGGTCCTGATTCCTTTTATATACATGTGACGGCCGAGGCAAACGAAACTGTTAGATTTAAAATTATTTTTTATGTTTCTATGAAAGAATTACTCAAAAGGCTCATTGCGTATAATTTTGATCAATGTGACCAAGCGGAACTTAATGCCATCCAAAAAAATATAGAATCAAAGGTATTAAAAGAATTTTTTGTTAACACCCACGAGGGTATGAAGCAACTATATCGCTACTTATGTCGAGAAGGGTTAAGCTTTCCGGAGCCTTATGGGCAGTTAATATCCAAAATGATAGAGGCTAATCACTGGACTCAAGCTGATGTTAGGGACCACTAGCGGCAGCACTTGAACTGTTCGCTGCCAGGATAGTTTGTTGTTGATCAAAGATAGTTTTGATTAATTTCTCATCCGATTCCCATCGAAACTGTGCGAGTTCTGGAAGGTAGTTTTCCATATCATGTTGACTCCAAGGAGAAAGTTGAATGTTATCTGTATCATTCAATTTTAAATGTCCATCTGTAATAAACAATGCTCCATTTAATAAATCGAAAGCCGGGTTCAACTTTTGAGCTTGTTGTTCGATATTGGCTTCGGGAATTTCCGAGAGATCCATGAGAGGTAAACTACATTCTTGCTTGAGGGTTTCGGAGCCCCACTCCAGATAAGATGATGCTTTTTTGGTATTTGTTTGCGGGTCTATGACGCGTTTTAGGGATTTAATGCAAACCGCCACGTGAAACGTCCACTGCAACGAAATGTTTTTTGGTGGTATCAAGTAAATATTACAGATATCTGAGGCAGGAATTCCCATTAAAACTAGAAATGCCCTAATGATGTGTGCGCGTAAAAAGCAAAACTCTTCGTCTCGTTCCCATACAAAAAGATCATTTAGTGAGAAAAAATGCTTAACCATGTTGTCGATGGTTTGGGCTGTAATATGAACTTTATCCTCTCTTATACCTGTATTGAGAATTTTGAGGTGTAACCGATTGTGGGCTAAGTAAAGGAAACTTAAGTCTTTTTTTGGGCTTGCAATTAAATCTAAAGATTGTTTTGCGATGGCGGTTGAGACGTCATGTAAAGTATAAACGGGGATAGCTGAATCTCTTTGTTGGGCAAGTACAGGCATGATGTGTTTTTGGCGAAATGCTTTCCTTTCTTCAAGTAAAGTATTCATGATTTCGATTAAAAAATCTTTTTTAAAACGGTTGCTTAAACATTCAAGGAATTTTGTGAGTATTTCACGAAGTGATGATTGATCGGGCTCTTGTGCGATTGAAATGATATTTTTTTTGAATTTGAGTTCAGGAGAAGGAATAATTTTGGGGATAACGGAAGAAATTAACCGCATTGGGATAGGTGAAACAGCAAGCTTAGGTCGTTTTCTAATAGGGGATGAGCTTCTTTCTAAAGGAGGTATATCATCGTAAAGGTCTGTACTAGGCGGAGTCTTACGTATAAATGATTGTACGTGCATTATTAATTTCTTGTTTTTTATGCTTTAAAAATAATTTAAAATCGTCGAGTGCGAGGTTGTGCTGCAGGGGGGGATGCTGCAGGAAGTTTTAATGTGGATGGGGGGTCTATAGATTCATCTTCTGGTGCCAATGTAGGGGTAGGTGATGGAGTAGATGATTGAGTCGTCGATTCTGGTTCTAATATAGTGGGAGTTGATAGAGTTATAGCCGACTCTTGTTCACTTTTGGAATTCGGGGGTTGGTTAGCCGAATGTATTGAAAATGTTTCTGAATATTCGTTGTGATTTTTTTTTACAGCAATGCTCCTGCTTTCTAAACGGGTTATAGAAGCTTCTGTTTTGTTAAAAGCTCTTTTAAATGGGCTAAGAGTGGTCTCTGGGCTAGGAGTGGTCTCTTTGTGCTCAGTTTCGGCATGAGACTTAGTTTCAGAGTCCGTTATTAAAGGATTTGCGGTCATTTCAAAATTTGGGCCATTAAGCAGATCTCGGAGCTCTATCCGTAAATCATCTAAAGGGGTTCCTCTACGTATTTTGTATGTTCCTTGCATACATGTTTTTTTTGCTCTTTTCACTTCGATTCTAGAAGAGCAACAGCAGATAAATCCACGTTCTGGAGAACAATTAATCGTTATTTCATCTCCTTCAGCCAAGATGAGAGACGCTTTATTAACTAAACCATCTAAAGTCTCCCTTGCTAACGAATGAGGTTCTAACTTAGAGAGGTCATTAGGTGTTAAAATAATTTTAACTTTTCTCTCTTCCGAGTATGGGAATGTTAACATATTTTGATTGGCCCCTAAAAAAGCCGAGATATTTTCAACTTCATATTTTGTTGTGATCATTTAATTCACTTTTTGTTGTTTTTAATATAGATGATTATTACATAAATGATATTATCATTCAAGTGAAAATTAATTTATACACGGTTTGGTGATATGGGTGTGATTAAAAGTTGTACATTGGCAATTCTTTCAAAGCAACTTGGCATTGGGGTCAGGCTTGGTATTCTGGTATTCTGTGGAGAGGCATTGGGGTCAGGCTTGGTATTCTGATATTTTGGTGTTCGTTGCCTAGTCTAAAACGATGGACACCAAAATACCAGAATACCAAGCCTGACCCCATGCCTCCCTCCAGAATATCAGAATACCAAGCCTGACCCCAATGTCGAGTTGCTCTGAAAAAACTGTAGCGTACAACTTTCAATCACACCCTGGTGATATTTTTATTTTGCAATTTAGAGATGAATTATGATAGCATTTCGATCTGCATTTAATATAAAAAAAATTATTTTGGTAAATAGTTAAAATATGAATTTAACGAATACAATAAATCCTTGCGGTCGACAACCTCTTTATCAGCGAGTTGCTGGTAAACTTGAAGATCAAAATTACATTGAAAATACACGAAGAGAAATGGGCTCTCCCTATTGCCTGCAGGAACCCATGTATGTCGTTGGGGAAGAAAGTCAAATCCCCCCGATTCTAAGAAAAGTGGGATCATTAGTTCTGACGGTCTTTGGAGCTGTTACGATCATCCCAGCCATCTACTGGGTGATTAAAGCAGCAGGAGAATTTGTTTGTTTGCCTGTTTCTTCGAGTATTTTGAGAGAATTATTTGCGCCTGCAAGGGATATGGCCATTTCACCTCCGAAGAGATTACTTGAACAAGTGATTGAAGTAATTAAAACCATTGCTAAGATTGCTTTAGTCGGAGCTGTTATAATCTCTTTAGGGAAAATCTCTCTTGGGCTGGGGATTACAGCTCTTGTCGGAACTGGGATCTATTACATCGCTAAATATTTCATTTCTGCAAGCATAGCAGAAGTTATAAAAACGGACTATACAGATTGCATAGAGCGTGGACCTAAACACATGCGCATGAGTGTGATGGTTGATGGTGAGCGCATCGATACTTACGTGGTAATGGGTAAAGATAAAATTGAAGCTGGTCAGCGTTGGATTTTAGCAACAAATGGAAATGGGATACCCGCTGAATCGGTAGTTGCAGATTTAATCGGGAAGAGTGAGTGGATGTTATCCAGTTTACAAAAAAAATTAAAAGCTAATGTGATCACTTACAACTATGGGGGATGCTTAGGAAGCGAAGGGACTGTCGGTGTTGAAAAAGCAGCAAAAATTTATCAAGCTATGAAAACGATGCTTGAGGATCAACAGGGGCTTGCAGCAGAGGCGATTGTTTTGTATGGACATTCTGCGGGTGGATTATTTCAAGCGAATGGGCTTAAAGACGCTGAATTTAAAGAGGGCATCAGGTATGTTTGTGTGAAAGACCGTACATTTTCTAATACTCAGGATCAGTTACAAGCCATGTTTCCTGGGTATTTGAATAGGCCATTGAAATCTATGGTTGAGTATCTTGGTTGGAATATCAATCTCAAAGAAGAGTGTGATGCGCTTATTTTAAAGGGAATTCCTCAGGTGATTGTTAATAACTGCTATGATTATGTGATCAAAGCTCCTTTGATATCAAAATTCACACCTCAAGGTTGTAAGGAGAAGCTTCTATTTACACAACAGACTTACTATTATGGGGATAACCCGCACGTCACCGGTCCAACCGATTACGAAACAAATAGTATAGTTAAGCATATTGAAGACGCTTTGGCGGTATAGATGAATGTGTTCTTATAAATAGTGACGTATAAAGTTGAGTTAACGCAATAGGAAAAAAAATGTATAAACAAATTGGAGCAATATTGCTCGTGGCAGGAACTTGTATAGGTAGTGGAATGATAGCTTTACCAATGGTATTGGCTAAGCTAGGTCTTATTCTCAGTACATTGTTAATGGTAGCTATATGGTTCATCATGTATTACACTTCATTGATCAATTTAGAACTCAACCTGCAGGCCGGTCAAGGGCTCTCTTTGGGGGCATTGGGAAGGCGTTTTTCTGGTAGAACTGCAGAGGCAATAGGAATTATTAGCCTTAAACTACTTTCTTACTCTTTGTTGGCTGTGTTTATCTATGGAGGATCCTCTATCCTTCAAGAATTAATCGCCTCAAAGATGGGAGTTGAGTATTCGTTTGGTACTATTGCGACCTATTATGCTCTTGTAGCGATGGCAGTTCTTTTGTTACCCATAAAATTGATCGATTATTTCAATCGTTTTTTATTTGTGGGTTTACTTGCTGTCGTTGCGATTTTGCTTACTGGGTTATTGATCACAATGAATTGGTCTGAATTGCCATTATTTTCTGAGCAATATTGCAACCTATCGGTATGGGCGTCTTTAATACCGGTCGTGTTCACAGCTTTTGGGTTTCAAGTCATTTTTCACACGCTTAGCAATTACTGCAATATGAATGTAAAAATGCTTAAACAAGCCTTCCTGTGGGGAAGTTTAATTGCAGCTATCGTTTATCTTATTTGGACCTGCAGTATACTGAGTGTGGTGTACCAAGATCATCCGCAATTTTATGAACAGATGGTAGCGGGAAAAGCTGAGGTTGGAGGGCTCATTCAAGTACTTAGTAGTATTGCTAAATGGCAATCGGTTCAACTTTTAGTCTGGTGGATTTCATTACTAGCAATTGCCACATCGGTCCTTGGTGTCGGTGTAGGCCTATGTGACTCACTTAAAGGAATGATGTCTAAAAGAGTGTCTCATAGTGGTTTATGCAACATATTCGCCTCTATAGTTACAGTGTTGCCGGCTTATTTAGTCGTGATGTATGTGCCAAATGCATTCATAGCTATTTTAGGCTTTGCTGGTATGATTTTGGCTGTGATAGCCATTTTGTTACCAACGTACTTGTTTTGGCAAATAAAAACAGAAGATTTATATTATCCGGAGCTAAAAAGAAAGCTTTTGATTTGGCTTTCAGTTGGAGTCGCTATAGCAGTTATCGTTTGCGAATTATTTAATATGCTGTAAATGATTGGAATTACGGTGCAATTTTTTACAAGTTTCTATATAATCCCAGTTAGTCATACAGATAATGAGGAAAAATGTCTACATACGTCCCGGTGCCGGCGGAATACAAGTACGGTTTTACGACGGAGGTTGAAACTGATGCTCTACCAAAAGGGTTAAATGAAGAAACAATCCGTGCGATTTCTGCCAAGAAAGAAGAACCTCCCTACATGTTGGAGTTTCGCTTAAAAGCCTACCGCAGATGGCTGGAGATGGTGGAGCCTCATTGGTCTAATGCTCCCTATAAACCGATTGACTATCAAGACATTTCTTATTATTCAGCTCCGAAGAAAGTCGCGGCACTCAATAGCTTAGCTGATGTCGATCCTGAAGTATTAAAAACTTTTGAGCGACTTGGTATCCCTCTAGATGAGCAAAAACGTTTAAGTAACGTCGCTGTCGATATGGTCTTTGATTCTGTTTCTATCGGAACTACATTTAAGAAAAAACTTGAAGATGCAGGCGTCATCCTTTGTTCCATTTCGGAAGCGACGAAGAAATATCCAGAACTCATGCAAAAATATCTTGGCAGCGTCGTTCCGATCGGCGATAACTTTTTTGCTACATTGAATGCAGCAGTTTTTACCGATGGTTCATTTGTCTACATTCCCAAGGGAGTGCGTTGTCCGATGGAAGTTTCGACTTATTTCCGCATTAATGATAAAGACACCGGACAGTTTGAACGCACGTTGATTATTGCTGAAGATGACTCCTATGTAAGCTACCTTGAGGGGTGCACTGCTCCAGCATATGATAACAAGCAGCTCCACGCAGCTGTTGTTGAACTGATTGCTTTAGATCGCGCCGAGATCAAGTATGCCACTGTCCAGAATTGGTATTCAGGGCACCCGGAGACAGGGGAAGGGGGAATCTATAATTTCGTTACGAAGCGTGGACATTGCGTAGGTGAAAGCTCTAAAATTTCTTGGACACAGGTTGAAGTCGGTGCCGCGATCACCTGGAAATATCCTAGCTGTGTGCTGCAGGGGGATAATTCTGTTGGAGAGTTTTACTCGATAGCGCTGACCAATGGCAGAATGCAGGCTGATACGGGGACAAAAATGATTCACCTGGGTAAAAATACCCGTTCGACAATTGTTTCTAAAGGAATCGCTGCCGATTTCTCCCATAATAGCTATCGTGGACTGGTTAAAATCATTCCAAGAGCGACGGGGGCAAGAAATTATACCCAATGTGACTCGATGCTGGTCGGCGATAAGTGCTCTGCCAATACATTCCCTTATATTGAAGTTGGCAACTCGTCTAGCCAGATGGAGCATGAAGCCTCTACATCGAAACTTAACGAAGAACAGTTGTTTTACTTTATGTCTCGCGGCATCTCGCAAGAAGATGCCGTTAATATGATCGTCAATGGTTTCTGTAAGGAAGTCATCCGTGAGTTGCCTTTAGAATTCGCTGCAGAGGCACAGAAATTGTTGGCATTAAAACTAGAAAATTCTGTTGGATAGGAAAATATGATAGAAATTAAAGACTTATGCGCCGAAATCGATGGGAAAAAGATCTTAAGAGGAGTCAACCTTGTCGTCCTCCCTGGGGAGATTCATGCCATCATGGGACCAAATGGAGCTGGCAAATCGACTTTAGCAAAGGTGTTGGCGGGTCATCCTTCTTACACAGTGACATCAGGGGAAGTGCTTTTTAAAGGGAAAAACCTCCTTGAAATGGAGCCTGAAGAAAGGGCTCATGGAGGACTTTTTATGAGTTTTCAGTATCCCGTTGAAATCCCGGGTGTCAGCAATATTCAGTTTTTGAGAACGGCATATAATGCCAATCGCAAAGCAAGAGGGGAAGCGGAGCTCTCTCATACAGAATTTGAAGCTCTTCTCGACGCTAAAATGCGGCTGGTCGATATAAAACAAGAATTTAAAGAACGCAATCTCAATGAAGGATTTTCTGGCGGAGAGAAAAAACGGAACGAGATCTTACAAATGGCTATCCTTCAGCCTAGTGTTGCGATCCTCGATGAAACCGATTCTGGACTAGATATCGATGCGATGCGCGTCGTTGCCTCAGGGGTCAATCGCATTATGAATCCTGAAATGGGACTGATCTTAATCACCCATTATCAACGATTGCTCGATTACATTGTTCCCAATTTTGTACATGTGATGGTCGATGGTCAAATTGTTCATTCAGGTGGACCCGAACAAGCGTTAGAGCTTGAAGCTCGCGGGTATGACTGGTTGAAGTCAGCACCAAAGAAAGAGGTTGAGGGATGATTGCAGAGCAAGATGTTGAACGACAATCTTTTCAGCTTCTGTTAGAAAAGCTCTATAGTCAGACCGGCCAAGATGACTCTCTGAATAAGATCAAAGCAAAGGCCTGGGACCATTTTTTAGAGGTTGGTCTCCCGACGCGCAGCGATGATGTCTATCGATACATACGTTTGAAAAAGTTTTTTTCTCGATCTTACGAAAAAGCATACCCGACAGAGATCTCTCAGGAAATGATCACCCCGTATATTCTTCCTGAGTGCGCAGAATCTGCCCTCGTATTTGTCAACGGTCATTTCATCCGCAAATTATCGCGCATGCAAGCGATTCCTGAACGTGTTAATATCTCCACTCTCGCTGATGCGATGCACACCTATTCAGGGTTTTTGAATAGTCAATGGACCAAAGCCCTCAAAGAGGATTTAGATCCCTTTTCTGCTCTAAACTTGGCGATGCATCAGGACGGAGCATTCATTTATATTCCTCCAAATACCATCGTCGATTCTCCTATCCAAATCGTCAATATCGTCGATGCGCAAACTCCGATGTTGATCACACCGCGAGCTCAATGTGTTGTTGGAGCTCAGTCGCAATTGACGATAGTATCCACACAAGCTGTTATTTCGGGTTGTGGGTATGGAATCAATGGTGTCGTTGATATCTCTATAGAAGAGGGAGCTCATGTCCGCTATGTTCAGTCGGCCGAGTGCCCTGATGAAGATCTATGGTCCTTTGATGCATTGAGAGCCTCTCTTAAACGCAATAGCTCTCTAAAAGTCATTGCAGCTACCGATGGATCTGAAACGGTACGTCATGATTATCGAGTTGTTTTGATAGGCGAAAACGCCGAGGTGATGCTTAGTGGTGTGTGGGTGTTACAGGGAAAACGAGAGGCTCATACACATGTCCTCGTCGATCATCAAGCTCCCAACTGTCGTTCTATGCAGCTTTTTAAAGGTGTTTTGGACGATTTTAGCCGCTCGAGCTTCGAAGGTAAAATTCTCGTTAGACAAGCGGCTCAGAAGACCGAAGCTTTCCAACTCAACAATAATTTATTGTTGAGTGATCGCGCTCATGCCGATAGCAAGCCCAATCTTGAAATCTTTGCCGATGATGTCAAAGCTTCTCATGGTGCCACTGTAGGCCCATTGGATAAAGACCAAATTTTTTATATGAAAACGCGCGGGTTTAACGAATCGCTAGCTGCAAGTCTTCTTGTCAACGGTTTTTGTAAGGAGGTGATCGATTCTGTTTCGGTTCCATCTCTGCAAAAACAAATGAGGAGATACGTATGCCATCAATGAAACCTGACTTTATGCAGTTGCGCAATGACTTCCCAATGATTTCTAAAACAATGCACGATAAGCCGTTGGTTTATTTTGATTCGGGGGCAACAGCGCAGAAACCTCAAGTGGTTATTGATAAAATCGCCGATTTTTATACGAATCATTATGGGACCGTCCACCGCGCTGTCTATGAATTGGCTGTCTATTCGACCGAAGAATATCAACGTGTGCGTCAGGAAGTTGCGACATTCCTTCATGCGGCTAAACCGGAGGAAATTATATTCACTCGTGGGACGACAGAATCAATTAATCTCGTGGCCTATTCCTTTGGTAAGTGTTTTGTCCATCCAGGAGACGAAATCCTTATCACTGAGATGGAACACCATTCAAACATCGTTCCATGGCAGATTCTGTGCGAAGATCGAGGAGCAATCTTAAAAGTTGCCCCCTTCAATGAGAAAGGAGAATTGGACTTAGAGGCCTTTGCTAAATTGTTGAGTGAAAAAACTAAATTAGTCGCTGTCACGCATGTGTCAAATGCTTTAGGGACTGTTAACCCAATCAAAGAAATTGTGATGCTAGCTCATAGCGCCGGAGCCAAAGTCCTTGTCGATGGAGCTCAAGCTGCCCCCCATTTAGCTGTCGACGTCCAAGACCTCGATGCCGATTTTTATGTCTTTTCAGGACATAAGCTTTATGGTCCTACCGGAATTGGGATTTTATACGGCAAAGAGGAACTTCTCAATGCGATGCCTCCTTATCAAGGCGGAGGGGATATGATTGAGAGTGTCACTTTTGATAAAACAGAGTATAGCGCCTTGCCAATGAAGTTTGAGGCGGGAACGCCTATGATTGCCGAAGTGTTTGGAATCGGAGCTGCTGTTGCTTATTTAAATCGCATTGGAATGGAAAACATTTATCACCATGAACAGGATCTTTTAACTTATTTTACGACCAACTTACAGCAGGTTGAAGATGTTCGTATTATTGGGACAGCAAGCGATAAAGGGGCTATTGTCAGTTTTTTGGTCGATGGGATCCACCCTCTTGATATGGGGACGATGCTCGATTTGAGAGGCTTTGCCCTTCGCACAGGGCATCACTGCGCTCAGCCAGTGATGCGTCATTTTAACATTCCCGGAACTGTCCGTGCCTCTTTCGGCATTTATAATCATCGTGGAGAAATCGATAGTTTTATCATCAATCTCCGTGAAGTCATCAAATTGTTGAAATAACCATGCGTGTATCGATAGATGAGGCTGCCCGACTACTGACAACAGGAAATGTGGTAGGAGTCCCTACAGAAACTGTGTACGGATTGGCAGCGTCATTGCAGCATCCAGCGGCTATCGCCGAAATTTTTGCTCTTAAAGGCAGGCCTTCTAATAATCCACTTATCGTTCATTTGCATGCGATTGAAGATTTGGATTTTTACGTTAAGCAGATTCCAGACGGGATGAGAGAACTCGCTGCTGCATTTTGGCCTGGTCCATTAACATTTGTTCTTGATGTCGATGTCGATAAAGTTCCAGCAATTGCACGTGCAGATCTCCCTACGGCAGCTTTTCGCGTTCCTAGCCATCCCATAGCTCATGCATTATTAAAAAAGACAGGACCCCTTGTAATGCCATCGGCAAATCTATCGGGAAAGCCCTCTTCTACATCATCGAAGCATGTTGAAGACGACTTTGGAAGTGATTTTCCAGTCTTAGAGGGAGGGCAGTGCGATAAAGGGATGGAATCGACAATTCTTTTCTGGAAAGAGGATGAGTGGGTCATCATCCGACTGGGAGCTTTGTCTCCTGAAGCTTTTGAACCGATTCTTGGATATTGTCCTGTTGTTGTTGGGGTAAAACATGATAAAAAACCATTATGCCCAGGGCAGCTGTATCGACATTACTCTCCAGAGGCTAAATTGCACTTGGTGACGTCAATGCCGAAAGAGGCGGAAGTCGTCGTCGGTTTTGACGACCGTCACTATCCCTTTGCTAAGCAGGTCTTTTCTTTGGGTTTCTCTTCGGACTCAACGACAGCTGTTAAGTGTTTGTATGCGGTTCTGCGTCAGCTCGACGATGAAGGAGTAGCGGAAGCTTGGGTCGACGTCGATTTCCCTGCTGAGGGACTGTGGAAAACCCTAAGAGAAAGACTCCAAAGAAGTCAGTCATAAGGACTATAAGAGGCGATTGCAAAAATGGAAAGTAATTTTTTTAGATAACGATATTATACTACGCGAAGCGTTTGGAGTGCGAAAGCCCTCTTTCGCTTTTTCATTTAAGGTAAAGCGAAAGAGGGCTTTCGCACTCCAAACGCTTCGCGTAATAACGGGATTAGACTTAAAGGTCTTCAATCGCCTCTTAAGGTCTTTGGTGTCTTTGGCGTCATTTGTCCTTATTAGCATTACACGCCGTACTCACGGCTCTAATTTTTACAGCTCAATTGTAATTCTGAGTCTCATTCTTACATTTTCTCTGTAAAATTACAGAAAAAAATATCTATGCATCAGCAATTCCATTATTTTTTGAGTGACAAAAAATGGTTTTGCCTGACAGAATGAGGGAATGAGTGACAAAAAGTGATTTTGCCTGACAAAATGAGGGAATGAGTGACAAAACAACATGAATATGATGCTATATTAAAAGCAGTGGCTTCTTTTCCCAATGGGGCATCTGTCGAAGAGATTAGGACTGTGTTACAGTTGCCTTTAACTCGTATCCGCACGGTACAACGGCACCTTGCAATTTTGGTTAAAGAAGGTCATTTATTTGTTATTGGGGAATCGCGGGCACGACGCTATCAATTGTCTTCATTGGAAAATCATTCTGCAGTCATTGACGTAGAGCTTAGTGGAAAAGAAAGTGACTTTGGGATCCTATTATCTGCTATTGCAAGGGGGGTTGGAAAAGAGGTTTGTCGGCCTATCCACTTACGTTCCCCTGTAGGTTATAATCGCGAATTTCTTGATCAGTATCGTCCTAACGATACATACTACCTACCAGGGCATGTGCGGCAACACTTATTGGAGATAGGGGGAGCTCATGGAGATTTCCCTGCGGGTACTTATGCGAGAGAGATATTTAGTCGTTTGCTTATTGATTTGTCGTGGAATTCCAGTCGTCTTGAGGGGAATACTTATTCTTTACTTGAAACTGAGCGTTTACTTAAGTTAAGTGAGGCGGCTGAAGGTAAGGATTTAAAGGAAGCGCAGATGATCATCAATCATAAGGACGCGATTGAATTCCTTGTGGATTCAGTAGATGATATTGGAATTAACCGTCGTACGATTCTTAATTTGCATGCGATTCTTTCTCATGATTTACTCGGAAATCCGGAAGCATGTGGTCGGCTACGTTCCATTCCAGTGGGAATAGGAAAAAGTGTCTATCATCCACCAGTACTCCCTCAATCTATAGATGAGTGTTTTCAACAGATTATAGATACGGCAGGAAAAATTTGCGATCCATTCGAGCAGGCTTTTTTTTTTATGGTGCATTTACCTTATCTTCAGCCCTTTGAGGATGTGAATAAACGTGTTTCGCGTTTGGTTGCAAATATACCGTTAATTCTTCATAATCTATCTCCTTTATCATTTGTAGATGTGCCTACACGTGTATATGTTTGTGGGCTTATGGGAGTTTATGAGCTTAATCGTATTGAACTGCTTCGTGAGGTATTTGTGTGGGCATATGAACGCTCTTGTTTGCATTACTCGGCAAAGCGGAGTGAATTAGGTGAACCTGATCCTTTTCGCATGCGCTATCGAGATCTGATTAGAGAAACTGTGATCGCTATTGTAAAAAATCAGATGACTCGCAGGGCTGCTGTTGAATTTATTAAGAAATCAGCTGATGAGTCTGTTCTTTTTGATGCGCAAACACGATTTGTTGAGGTAGTCGAAAGAGAAATAATGGGGTTACACGAAGGTAATTTTGCTCGTTATCGACTTCGGTATTCAGAGTATTTAGCGTGGCGAAACAAATGGAAGTAATTTGAGGGGAAAATGATGATTACAATAGCGGATCTGCCGATTGGGCAGGACCTTGTACCAACGACACAATACGAATATGTGGCTTATTCCCGTTATTGGGAAGAACCGGTTACGGATAAAACGTCAAAACAAATAGCCGATGAAGAGGCGCTGAAACGCTATTTTGAATTGATTCCTAAAAGAGTCGGAGATCTAAATGACTATACGAAAGGGACTTATCAGATCGTCTATGATCCAGCGGAAATAGCCTCTTTACATCAAGAAGTTTTTGAGCGTCTATACAAAAAAGCAAAGGACCAAGGCATGTCCGACTCTAAGGCAAGTCAGTTGGCTGCAGATTTTAGTCGCCCTGGAATCGTTTGTGAAGATCACTTTTGGGTATGGGTGAGAGATCCGGTAATTTCTCCAACAGGCCACAAGCATACGTATAATCGCATGATATGGAAGTCTAGTTTGGATGGTACTGGAGGATTCTCTGCATATCCAGGAGGGGCGGCAGCACTTCCTATGATAGTAGATGGAAACGAAAAAAAATTTGCATTGATATTGACCTTCCGCCATGCAACGGGAGCTTGGGAGTTAGAAGTTCCTAGGGGGGGAAGAAATAGACCAGACGAATCACCTGAAGAAATAGCACGGAGAGAAATTCAAGAAGAAGCTGGTTTTGTTGTTAATAATATGGTGTATCTGGGAGGTATCGCTCCAGACTCTGGGTTAGTCTCTTCTGTTGTCCCTGTTTTTATTGGAGAAGTGATAGCGGAAAAGGAGACTTCATGCGAGGAGACAGAGGCAATCAAGGGGAGATATGTGTTTACCTTCAAGGAATTAGTCGAAGGGTTAAAGCGAGGGTCTGTGGAAATAAATATTGATGAAAAACCAACTCAAGTGTTTCTGCGCGATCCATTTTTAGCCTATGCCCTCTTGATGATTCAATCAGACTAAAGAGGAGACCGAAACACAAGATAATTACAAAGATCTAAAGAAAGGTAAAAAAATAACAGGATAGGCAGGATCGGCTGCGCCGGCAGGATGGGAGAGGCGTCAACAATTCCCGTTAAAAATAAAGCATAAAGGGATAATTTTGTGACCACGGTCTTCTCTTTGTGTCTTCGTGTTTTTGTTTTTGATTATTAACGCGAATTGTTGACGCTCCTTCTATCCTGCCGGCGTAGCCGATCCTGCCGATCCTGTTATATTTTTTTGTTGTTACCGGCTTCTCATTTGTCGACACACTTACCAGCTTCCTGGTTAGTCGTTATTTACAGAATTCGGAACTTTTCTAAAACCGAGACCGGTGACCACAGGAAGTTAGACGGGAATTTTAGGCTTGAGTAAAATAAAAACAAAGGTTATACCTATGACAAATAGAGGGTAGTATGACACACATTAAAATTACGAAAGGCTTAGATATTCCGATGAAGGGACGTCCAGCATCTTCTTTGGAAAATTCTACTCCAGTCCAATTAAAAACACCGTCCCAAATTGCTTTGAATCTAACTGCTTTTGAGGATATTAAATTTCGTTTACTTGTCAATGTGGGTGATTACGTCAAGATTGGACAGCCCCTCGCCGAAGACAAATCTACCGTTGGCCGTGTTTTTGTTTCTCCAGCATCGGGTGTCGTTAAAGAAGTGCGCCGCGGTTTAAAACGGGTGTTGAATTTTATCGTGATCGACGTGGCTGAAAGAGAAGAGACTGTCGAGTTTACCCCATTTAACTTACAAAATGCTTCCAGAGAATCAATTATCGAACGACTACTGGCAGGCGGCGTTTTTGCATCTATTCGCAGTCGTCCATTTAATCTTCTGGCCGATCCTTATAAGATCCCACGCAGTATTTTTGTTAAAGCTTTAGAGTCTGCTCCCTGCGTTCCTCCTGCAGAGATGCAGGTGGCGGGATTTGAAAAGGAATTTCAAGTTGGCTTAGAGGCACTATCTCGGTTGACGGAGGGGAAAGTCCATTTAGTCTATCGTCAAGGGACGCCATGCAAGGCTTTTACTGAAGCTCGTTCTGTTGAGAAACACACAGCAGAGGGGCCTCATCCTGTTGCAAATAGCTCTCTCCATATTCAACATATTGATCCTATTTACAGTGCAGAAGATATCGTCTGGACATTAACGGCTCTTGATGTTGTCTCTATTGGTTTCTTACTGCTTCGTGGGCATTATTTTACCGAAAGGGTGATTAGTATTGCTGGTCCTGGAGTCCTGCCTGACCGCATTGGTTATTTTAAAGGGCGTCAGGGGCATTCTGTTGAGGCTCTGATTGCAGGACGTGTTCCTCACGGTCTATTTCGCTTTGTCTCTGGTGATCCGCTCATGGGAAAAAAGGTTGAAGGGAACGACTTTTTAGGTCTATGTGACACGACTTTTTGTGTCATTCCCGAAAATGTAGAAAGGGCTTTCCTCCATTTCTTTGGATTGGGTTTGAATAAATACAGTTTTAGTCATGCCTATCTCTCTGGGCATCTCGACAATACAAAGCGGGAATATGATTTTACTACGAGTACGCATGGAGAGCATCGTGCTTTTATCGATAGCACTCTTTATGATAAGGTGATGCCGTTGCCTGTCCCTACGATGCTTTTGGTGAAGGCTATTATGGCAGAAGATTTCGAACTTGCCGAGACGCTCGGGCTGCTTCAAGTTGACGATGAAGACTTCGCTTTGCCTACTTTTGTCTGCCCATCTAAGATGGAGATGACAGAGATTGTGAAGACAGGCCTTCAGCAATACAGCAAGGAAGTTCTGGCCTAGCAGTGATAAATCCGAAAACAATCAAAATTTAACAGGATAGGCAGGATCGGCTTCGCCGGCAGGATAAAAATTGTACTATCCTGCCGCCGAAGGCGATCCTGCCTATCCTGTTATTTTTTTCTTGCTGCTTAGTCTTCCCACTCGATTTTGGCGGCGATCGGTTTGTGATCGCTGATATTTGTGTACATGCTATTCAATCCGACATTCAACACTGGAATATTGACGATTTTTAGAGGGATGGCGTCATTTTGTTTTATCGTTATCCAGTCGATCCGCGTGTTTAATATCTGATACGGGTTCGTGCATGTAGGATCCAGATAATGTTCACAATCGAGGTGATATTCCGATTCTTTGAGAATATCTAACCGCGGATGCAGTGAAGTGACATTTGAATCCATGCCGATAAGTATGAAATCGGCTTTGGTTTCATTCAATGCTTGGATGATAGCTTTGAGTTCCTCATCGCCCCTTGTTGAGTCATATTCTTCTGTTGTAGGGTCCAGTTGCCGTTCATAGGGATTGCAGCCTGTAAGATGCGCGGATGCGATGGCGACGGTTTTATGAGTTTCTTTATCGAAGAGTTGAATGGCAAAGGCTTTGTTGGTTATAGCGTCAATTGTGCTGACTAATTCAAACCGCTCTGTGTTCCATGCAATTCCATTTTTTGAATGGGCTGTTTCTGTAAAAAGAACTTCATACTTATCCGGAAACATTGAGGGGATGAGATAATCAGCTTCCTGAAGGCAAATAATGTCGTGTGTGAGGTCATATTGAAAAATTTCTTTTCCCATTATAGTGCGGGTATTTTCTAGTGTGTTTTCTTCATTTCCAGTGGTTTTTTTGATGTGATTGGCGATTCGCTCGTTTAGATTAGAGTCGCTAATGATGACGGGACGTACCTGATAGTTGGTAATGAGGGTGTCTGCCTTGTGATGCCAAAAAGTGTTTGGACTATTCATTTGATTTGGTGGGCTAATGAGCCGTTTAAATGCATGTTGATTTTTTGCCCACTCGTTTGCAGCCTGTTCCTGTTCTTCTGGGTCTTTACAGAATTTCATTTTAATGAGGATGGCTTGTACTTTTTCATTTAACGCCATGAGTTCTGGTTCTGCCTGATATCTTTCTTGCATTAATTGTTGCATAGTGACGGCGCGTAGATAGTCGTAATGATCAGAGAGTCCCCCGCAATTGTAGGAACCAACAGTGAATTCTCCGGCTGAAAGCGTAGAGAGAATTGTGTATGTTAATATAGTAATTATTCTTGAGTACTTCATTTTAAATCCTTATGTTTTTTTTATGCATTTTAATTAATCGTTGTTGTTTTTGTCAAATTATATTTGTTTTCTGATTTTTTTTATCTTTTTAATTTATTATTTGTGGTAGTTCTAGAGATGATTATTTGAAATTTTATGTTAAATGAAGTGTGTTTTTTATTTCATTTTTCATTTTTTTCTTTTCAATAATTCTTAAATTTGCTATGCTCACACTTTTAACAACCCTAAAAGGAGTTTTTATATGGATCTTAACAATAGTTTGATGAATGCGGCTTATAGAATGAGCCAGCCAGTAAATTCAGATGGAGAAACCCAAGGCCTTTTTAAAACAGAAATCGCCTCACGTGCAACTAACGTGCTCGCCGGTGTGGTTGGTGCGCCTACTGATGTTGTGACTAATTTGTTCATTAAGTTGCCTGTTCAAGCTGCAGTTTATTTTACTGTTAAGCCTGTAGTTTGTTTGGGTTCGTTGGTGTCAGATGCTCTTGGCGAATTCAACGAAAACCAGTTACCTACACTTTCAAGTATTATGGAGACTGTATTGGTCGTTCTTAAGTCTGTTATAAGTGCATTCTTTACATTGTCACTTGGTTTACTCACTCCAGAATACAATTTCAAATTCCTTGATTACATGGGTGTTGTTAATAATGACGCAGATAACGTACATGCTCCAGCTCCTTCTGTTCAACAGCAGACAGAAGCCCCTGTTGCAAGTACAAGAGAGGCTCCATCAAATCCTACAGCAGCTCCATCGACAACTCCTATTGTGACTGCACCAAGAGCTGCAACTACAGAGGATCCATCGACAACTACAGCAACTACAACAGCTCCATCGGTGGTTCCTGTTGTCGCTCCACCAGCTGTAGAAACTCCAATAGTTGTTGATGTTCCAGTAACAGCAACTCCAATAACACCTGTCGATGTTCCAGTAACGAGAACAACAACTACTACAGAAGCTCCATCGACGACTCCTGTTATCGCTCCACCAACTGGAGAGGTCCCATTGGTTGATGTTCCGGTGACAGCAACGACAAAAACATCGGTTACTTCTCCTGTGTCAGTGGCACAACCAGAAGAACCAGAAATAGAAGATGATGAACAACCAAAACAACCAAAACAACCGGTAAATCTATTGCCTCCTGTTTTCTCTAACGACGATGTTGACACTGCTGTTGCTACTACTTATGAAGAAGAAGTCGTTGCAAGAAATTACTGCTGCAATTTAGGGAAACGCACTCGAGAATTGAACTCTACCATCCTTGGTGGAATAGGCGCTGGTGCTTCTCACGTGGGGTCGGCGTTGAATCGGCTTCTTGAAGTCACTCGCGTGAAAGCTTGCTTGAATAGAACATTTGTCAATTCTTCGAAAGCAGAAAAAGCGTTGCTTGCTTTTGGAACTGGTGTTGGTGTTGGTGTTGCTGTTGGAGTGTACACGGGACATGTAGAAGCTGGTCTTGGATATGCGTCTAATGCTATAGGGGTTGTTGTTAATTCTGTTGCTCCTGAAGGATCTTGGTTAGCGGAAAATGTTGTTCCTGGCGCGACTACAGCTGTGAACTTCGTAAGTGGCTATGCAAATCCTGCGGCTGGTGCTGTGAAGGATTGGGCAATTGTACCTACAATTGATGCATTACGTGCTACACCAGGTGCTCTTTGGAATGGTGGTTATAGCGTTGTTTCAGCCATAGGATCTATGTTTATTTATCCGAAGACTGCACTCAAACACGCAATACATTCTGATACTAGCTTGCCAGATGCGATCTTTACTGGTCTTCGTGGTACCGTTGTTGCCGCTGCTGAGGCGACCTTCTTTGTAGCTGAGGGTGCTGCAATTTCCTCCTATGTGGCTGAAAAATGCAGAAATCAAGAGCCTGTTGAGGCTGCTTCGTATCAGGAGTTTGCTGAAGCCAAGTCTTAATTGAAAGACTAATCGTCTTCTTGCGATATATCCCTGTTTTTCCTCCGGAAAGACAGGGATATTTTTTTGGAAAGATAGTATTTGAAAAGGTAGATATGGTCCCTTTTAATCCGTTGATGAATTATGCGAATAATCTCTTAGATTCTCCAGATTTTTTTTCTAGGGAGATAGCCTCCAGGGCTCTTGTTCTTTCTGCTGGAGTTCCGTTGGAGATTTTTGTTCTTGTTGAAAATATTCTAAAGTTGCATATTGATCTCTTTTCTTTTGTGATGAAGCAGTCAATTACAATCATCAATTTACCTGGTTTTTCAAAAAGTTTACAACAATTTGGTGAAGGACTACCAGGATTACAAGAGGTAATTGCAACGGCATATAAAATTGTTGGTTATGTTTTTGGAATTTTATGTACCGCAGTACTCGGTCCAATATCACCAGGTGTTAATTTTTATTTTCATGTTGCTTCTGGGCTCGTTGAAGATGAGAAAAAAAATGCAGAAGCGAGACTTAGGGAAGAAGAAAGGATTAAATGGGAAAAAGAAAGCACCGAGATTCTTGAATCGGAAGTGGATAAACGTTTGAGACAAGCTTGTAGCGGCGATTTTAGCGATCTAAAGCCTGTTTTTGGGGAAGCCTCCGCATCAGAACAGCTTGACCGTTCCTTTCATGATTATCTTGGAATTTGTGGAGATGTAGATGAATATAGAGTTTCCAATTAGTCACGGAATCAGTCAAGATGCTGCGTCAATTCTTGAAGCGATTGATCGTCGTTCGCGGGAAATAAAAAAAATCTCCGATTCTTTAGGTATCATTTATCAAATTGGTGTGATGATATTAAATAAAGTTGCAGTTGTTTTGGGATTGGTTGCTGTAGCTGGATGTGCAGTTTCTATTGCGATGATTAATCTCATCCCTTTAAAAATCGCTGCTTTGAGTGCTGTGTTGGCCATCAGCTGTGCTGCACTGGGGGCGTTGATTCATCCTCACTCATCTGGAGAAAGCTTCATAAGAAATAATTGGCAGCTTCTTTGTCGAGCTCTCAGAGATGGAGATGGAGAAGGAATTATTAAAAGTTGCCAGGAGTTAGCAGAACAGAAAAATGTTCGTAAAAATAACTTTAACGATTGTTTGGGAAATTACGATTCACAAAAAGTGACAGTGTTTTTTTATAAAGCGATGTTGATTGGATATTTTCTATTAGCTGTTCAGGCGATTAATGACCAACGAGATGAGGATTCTTCTGCCAATGCAAAACAAGCCCTTCACTTCTTTGATTCAAGTGGATTTCCAGAGGAAGTCAAGAAATGTTTAAAGAATCTAGAAACAGCCCCTGAGGATATTCGCAACTTATTGAAATTATCTAATACAAAAAATAGACTCTACGCGCTTGATTTCTTGTCGACAGCAGTGTCTGCATGAGGAAAGTGTTTGTTTCCGTAGTACTTCATGCACATCGTCGAAAGAAAACTTAACGCCGCACCAATAAACATCACCCCAGTCGCATGTATTGAATACATGAGAGTGGTTCCTACGATAGGGAAGAAACATCCCCTTAATCCGACGGCTAGAATATTGACATTACTGTAGGCGGAGCTATCTTCGTTTTTAGCAAATATAGGACCAGATAAACTCCAGCTCATCTCGCTTCCTGCTTGCATAATCCCATAGAGCAAATAGCCGCTATATAGCCAAATCAGATCATATTGGGCTCCGATAAGACATAGAGGGAATAGAACAGCAAAAAAGGTCACAACACCGTTGAAGTCATAGATATTGAATTTTTGGATAAGCTTTGCCCAAGCAGGAGAAGTAATGGCAAAGCCAATCCCTTTAAAAAGGGTCAATGCGACTGCAAGTTCAGTGTAGGTGAGCTTGAGGTTATCCATAAAAAAGACTGGAAGAGCTGGTTGCATAATAATCAATCCCCCTCCTCCGAGCATAAAACCAAGTTGGTAGTGCCTGAAATTTGGGTATTTTGCGACGAGCTTAAAAGCACTTTTCCATGGGGTGACCAGCAAATTAATCAATGAAGTGCGCGGCGGGGGTGGGTGTGACTTTTGACTTGGAGGGTTGTCTAACTGAATTGGTATCTTCCATTTACAGAAGATAGCGGCTGTTGAAATGAGAGCCGCAACGACGAAGATCCAGCGCCATGCGTCTGCGTAGCTGTCCATAAGTCCACCGAGAGCGAAAGGGAGGGTGGCGGTGCCGAGATAACCGGCAGCGGATCCATAGGCAAAGGTGCGTTCCCGTGAGGCATTGGGGATATTGAGCTTTAGAATTTCCATCCAGGCAGGTTCTGATCCCCTTGAGAGCATCATGTAAAAACCGAAGGCAAAAATGAAAAACCATGGGTTATTGATGAATGGGAAAAAGAAAAAGGGAATGTGACCGAGAATCCTTCCCCAAACGATATTTGCAATGAGTCGATCTTTTCGCTTTTCGACTAGGGCTCCCCAGTAGAGAGCGATTAGCGAGACGGTGGGTTTTAGGATGATGATCGTAGTGATTTGAAGAGGGGTAGCATGTAAGTCTTTGTAAATAATATAGGGGAGCATGTTATAGATGGCCCAAAAGGGAGTATTAAGAACGCGCGTCCACATAAATGCTGAACGGGTTC
>Ga0207113_1075_pt1 | contig 31964 bp, 28 predicted proteins | sample Alteio_BWMinHeat_69_FD_153559 | JGI IMG/M metagenome (GOLD analysis project Ga0207113, IMG submission 153559) | Enriched cells from forest soil in Barre Woods Harvard Forest LTER site, Petersham, Massachusetts, United States -... | ecosystem: Environmental > Terrestrial > Soil > Temperate forest >... | reverse complement strand
TGATTTTTTAGCATGAAATTGAAGACCGCTGCCTGAATTATTAATAGAAAATAACAAATCACCATTTTCATCCAAACTAAATTGATAAATCATGGCGTGACCACCTGAATAGGTTTGCCAACCGCCAGGTATTAACAAATATTGTCCGCGTTCTAATTTTTGAACATCCTTGTAAATTTTTCTGGCAACATCAGCAAGAATTTCTTGTGTTGGATTTTTTAATACGTGATCTATTTCTTCTTGATAGTAAACCAACCTATTGCAAGCCCCTTGCATTTTTTTCACATCCTCTGGAATATCGCCAGAAGGCAATGTTGCAATATATTGGTTTAAATATCCGATGGTGCGCTGAAATTGATGTCCCTGCAGCTCACTACCCATCAGGAAGGCGTCATTATTGATATGACCGAACAAGGACTCATTGATTAGAACTCGAAAACGCTCTCGCGACATTTATATACCCCCGGTTGAGTATCTATGTATTGGAAAATTATAGGCTATTATCAAAAAAACACCGTTTTATTGAGGAGTTTTCTGAAATATATATTTTGTTTGAGATGATCTGTTTTATTAGAAATTAAAAACTTCGCTGCTTTTGCGCGGGTATTGATAACCATTTACAGTTTTCTTTGTATGTTCAGAATATCTTCACCAATAGGTTCATTACTATCGTGCATTGACCGTATAAACCCGTGAATTTTTTCAACGAGAGGATCGCGTACGGAATGGTTTCGAACAAAGTTAATTCGTTTTGCAGCGTCGCTACTTCATCATCCGGTTGTCTTGACATACGCGTCACCTCGCCTCATACCTTGCTATTCTGAATTATATTTTTGCCAGCATTGGAAGCAGTTATCTTTAGTGTAGTGTTTTGTTTGACAGTTATAACTATTACCTTTTACATGTAGCTCAACAGTGCCGTTATGTTTAACGCACCTGCCAGCTGATGATATAGCGCAATCTCGAGCCATACCTGTACCAACCCAATTACCGCAGTCTTGACTGTTGCCAAAACTTGAATCACCCTTCCAATTCGATGAATTTTGTGGGCTCAACAAATCTCCGCAATAATGTAATTCTGGAGTAAGTGAGGCATATATTTTGTTATAAGTTTCTGTTGGAGCGCCATAGTAAGTGGTAGGGGCAGTTGCTTGGTTTTCCCCTCCTGCTCCTTTAAGACCACCGTGATAATAGAAACAGTCCATTTCCATCGCTGTATTACTACATCGAACTTGGTTAGCGCTTCCTGCTTCAGACAACCTAGCACCAAAAAACGGATGTCCATTATTTGATGCAGGACACACGAAACGCTCTGCTGCATTAGCAGCTACCCCCCCCCATACATACAACACCCAAAACAAGAACTTTAATAACGTTACGCATCTCAATCTCCAAAAGTTATTTTGATGGGTTAGTTATAGCTGTTGTAATTAGATTTGCAAATTTTTTTATATAACCCAATGAATTTTATATAAATTACATTTTTCGGAAATCCTCAGATTCAGGAAAATGCTCTGGTTATCAACTATAATGTGACCAAGTTTAAATGATTTAATTAAGCGGGAGATATCATGAGATTTATTGACGAACAAAGCAAAAATACCGATTCTGCATTATTTAAAAAACTGGATGAATATTCCGCAGATTTAAGAAATGCCGCTCAAGAAATGGCTGATTTATTGAAGCAGTCTAAAGGTGATGGCCATTTATCTAAGCTAGAAAATTTATATCGAGAAATTAAAACAAAATCTATTTCTGAAATGGATGTTGCTATGCATAATCTTGAAACACAATTGGTTGCTATCAGAACGAGTCAGTGTCACGGCGAAAATCCATTTGCAAAATTATTTATAAATAAAGAAAAGTTAGAGTCTTTTTTGCAATTACAAAAAAAATTCGATGAGGAAGCAGTTAAACTAGTTGAGGTTGCAGCCAAAATAAATGGGGAGAATCAATAAATCTGAATTTTTAAATATAATACATGGGGAGACTCTTATGAAATTCGGTGATTTTTGTAAGCGACTGGGCGCAGCAGTTGGCGGAGTGGTTTTAACGGCTGCTTGTGTTGTTGGTGTTGTAGTGACTGCTGTTACGGTGGTCACGATTGTAGGTCTGATGCCAGGAATGTTGATGGCAACAGTACTGTCTGCGGGAGTTGATAAGGCGTGTGAATGTTTTCGTTATGCAGCAACAGGAAAATGGCCTGACAGAGAAGAACCCACATCTCATGCAAGATATGGAACAGCGCCTGCGTAATTATTTCACTCGGCTATTTTAGATAATGTGTATTTCGATCATTTGATGCGTTATGGAAAAAGATATTCAGATACCAGCGCTACTGTCATTTTCTAATATCAATTCTCTTTTATCATTAGCGGATTCTCTGGGAATTGTAAATAATGTCGGCGAACCTGATTTGTTGCGATCAACATGCGCATCTTTATTTAAAGTCAATTGTAAAAACCGGTCATAAAAGCTCTCAAGGGGTTTTTCACACACATAAGTAAAACCTTTCCTGCATAATGCATCAAATTTTTCTTGTAAATTATTTTTATATTGCTCGATAGAAAGTTGTCCACATTCATGATGCGACACTTGCGTATACCACCGAGCCCAACGATTTCGCAATAAGGTTAAATAGGCATTACGTAAATAATCGATTGTTGAAACAGAAACAGTTAACCCGGATGATTGCATTTTTCTTTTGGCGGCAATAAAAACAGGGTGATCCGGTATCATTAAAAATTGATTTTGATCCGATAAAGGCTGCGCGTTATTTAAAATTTTCTGAAAATGCTTTGTATCGAGTGATGTCAATTGTTTTGCTATCACTTTGAGCGCATCAAAAAATCGATTTAAATAAGTAAACAACACCACTTCTTTTTCTGATACTGATTGACGATCACGTGATGCTTCTAAAATCGATTGAGTACGCAATTCATGTAAAAAAGAAATAAAATTTCCACCGAATAACATGAACAAAATTGCTTGTGGTTCATGTTCACGCAATAACTGATGAATCATTTTATCTTCTAACGACAAAATCATTTCACCAGAACCCGGTTGACCTTGTCTTCCTGCGCGACCAAATCCTTGCTCTTCAATACGCAAATTTTGTGGATAAAATGCGAAGATCACATGCAATCCACCAGCTGCTTTTGCACGCGATAATAAAACAATATCGGTACCACGACCGGCCATATTTGTAGCAACGGTAACAGCACCCGCTTCGCCCGCACGTGCAATCACAAAATCTTCTTTTTCTCTTTGTTGTTCATTTAACACTAAATGGCGAATTCCCACTTTTATTAATGCAGCAGAGAATTCTTTCGTTTGATTAATAGTTTCAAATAAAATCAAAACAGGGCGATCTCTGGCGTGATAAAACTGAATGGATTGAATAATTTTTTGCGTTTGTTCTTTAATCGTTAGCACTATTTGATCAGGCTTTTTTTCGCGTAAAACAGGAGAATGTGTGGGCACATAAAAAATAACTACGCCATAAATGTTTTCAATTTCAGTTCGCTCGACAGACCCACCCATTGTTCCTGTTAAACCGTATATTTTTTTGTACTTATTAAAAAATACAGGGTGAGAAATCGCAGCAATCGTATTACACTCACGTGATGGTGGGATGCCATGTTTGATTTCAATAAATTGATGCAATCCACCGGGCCATTGTGTGCCTTTTGATAAATGTCCCGTATTTTTCTCCATAATGACAATATGTCGCTGTGAGGCATCCGTAGAATCTTCTAGCGAACCGCTTTGCACAATATAATCTGCACCTTCAATCTTTTTTTGCGCTTCTACCGCGTTATTTCGCCAATCTTTTAATTGCTGATCCATAAAATCCGCTGTTTGTGGCGCATAATGACCGTTTTGATGTGTTATCAAAATTCTGCGTAATTCTTCTGGATTTAATGCTAAAAAATTTTCATCACCCATTGATTGTTTAACAGCAAGAAACGGTTGATACACCCAAGAAACATCCACGGTTGAATCATCTGCAATTTGTGCTGAGTTTCGTGCGTTTTCAATAAACATCACATCGACTTCATCAACCACTACCACATCAAAAGGACGCAGCATTTTTTTTCCATCGATAACAGTGTACCGAATATCGTAATATTGTAATTCGTTCCACAATAAAGAAAATTCTACATCCGTGTTAATTGCGTACAGTATTTGCCCATTAAAATCTTCAGCGGTTTGATTGCGGTTGCAAATGTGTGAACAGGTAATACCAAATAAAGCATAAAATTCAGCGTATTTCTCTTTATCGCGAATAGCGAGTGAGTGATTGGAAGTAATAATATCAACAAAGCGACCCTGACATCCTAAAAATGCGGCTAACAGGGTGATCACAGTTGATTTTCCTTCACCTGTTTTCATTTGCGCAATACAACCTTTTATTTGTTTTGGATGATGAATCATTCCCAATACCGCTAAAATTTGAGTTTTACGCGGTAGAATTTTAAATTTTTGTCGGATGACTTCGCGAATAATAGCGAATAAATGGATTTCATCGTTACCTGATAATGGAACATTTTTTCCTAGCGCTTTCGCGCATTGACCTAAAGTGATAGAGGACATACCAAAATATTCTTTATAAAGCGAATCGATTTTTTCACATTCCGCCAATAGCGGTTCAAATTCATCGCGAGATAAAGGTGATTGTACTGTTTCAGTTTGCGTTAAAAAATCTTTTTTCAATGTCTCAACGCTTTTTTCAGGAAAGCGTTGCTCCCAATATTGAATTTGCAGTGCTTTTAAACAGGCAATTATTTCGGTTGCTGTTTTATGTTTTGAAAATATATCAGTAGGTGATCGAAAATGGGATTGTACAGATATTGATTTTTGTTCTCGGTTAAGCAATTGCAAATTAAAATAATCGACTAAATCCAAAAATAACTCCGAAATTTTAATAAAATCAGTCAGATCAGCTTTCAAAATTGAAATTTGTTCGACAATTTCAATACCGTATTCCTCGCGTAATTGTTTTGCAAGAACACACCATAATGGTAATTTCTGCATTGATTGTTCATTCAGTAAGACATCGGATGCGACAGAAGAAATGATTTTCCTATCGCTGTCATTTTCTAATTGCAGAAAAAAATCATTAAATGTGGATAAAAATTGTGATTTAAAACAAATCACAAACAATAAAATATTCAACTGAAATTCAGAATAATCAAATATTTCTTTTGTTTGAGTTAAAATGGTGTCTTGCATCTCTGAAAATTGATTGTCCCAGGAATGCGTTGTCACAACCCATGCTGGCAGACGATTGCACACAGACAATAAGGTTTTGAAATCATATTGTTTTATTTTTCTATAAAATCGATGGAATTGCCAAACAGCGTCAGGAGGGTCGTTAGCTTTCTTGTCACTTTTTCGAATCTCTGTGAAATTACGCGGATCAAAATAGGCAGTCAACCATGGAATACCTGAGGGTGATAGTATATTAATAAAATGAAGGAGATCATATATAAAAGGATGAAATAATTGATTCCATGAATATCGCTCAAGAAATAAATCCTGGATGATTGACCAATACAACTCGTTTTCTATTTTTTTATCATTGGAATCGAGTTCTTGCGCCCTCCAGAGACTACCGATTGGCAGCACGTAGGCTTGACGCTGAAAGCGCTGTGAAAAACCATCCATCCAATAATGCATCATAAAGTGCTGATCAAAGTCTTTTTGTTTTTTTATGCCATCAATTAATTTTTCAACAGACTGTTTAGATAAAATATTTAAAATGTCGCGAAATGCAATAATGCCTTCTCTGAGATTTAATTTAACGGTGCCCGTCTGAAAGCTAGTATTTGGTTTAAGAGCCCCTAGGTTTAAATCGGCTTGAATATTTTGGAAATCAGAATCAATGTTGCTGTCTAATTGAGCCCACGCGATTTCTATTAGACGACAAATCATTATAAACAATTTCCAGTGATTACGAATATAATCGATATCTTCATTATCTATTAACGCATAAGGATATTTTGCCGTTGAAGCGACTGGCATTTTTATTGTTGTATTCCCGTCCAAAATCACGAATGCTGTTTTCCAATCTTTACCCCAGTTTTTAAATTCATATTCAGCCCATCGATTTCTCCATGCTGCGATGGTTTGTTGCATATCAGCAGGAAAATCGCTTAACGTTCCCGTGCAATTACCATCAGTTATAATCATTCTTGATAAATTTTTATTAAATTGCCCAAAAATAGTATTAACAAATGCTATTTGCTCTGCCTTTGATAATCTACTCATCCTAACACCACTCCAGATAATGCCAATGCATGTTGAGATTGCGTGTGTTTCAATTCTTGTGCCAATTGTGTAGGTGTTTTTTGTTCCGTATTTTTAGTATGAAACAACGCTGGTTGCGTGCGTGACAAAATAATTATCGCATTGGGTGAATCTAATCGCACTGCTAAATGGGCTTGCGTGTCTTCGGCTTTTTCAGAATACTTAGTAATATCTGAATGCATTCGCATCCATTTGATTGCAACAGGCATATAAAATAATTGCTCATGGCTGCCGACAAAATCAGATTTTAATAAAAGATGCTGCGTTAAAATCGTAATCATTGTTGCAGTTGCGCACAGATTTTTTGATAATGCTAAAACCGCCGGTGAAACACCGTGCTTCGAGACTTGATTTAAATTAGCTCCCAATAAAGCTAATTTTAATAATACATCCGAGTGATTATTAGCAATGGCAATTAATACCGGTGTTAAACCTTCGTGATTAACAGCATCTTTTTTTGCACCTGCTTGAATTAATAGATTCACCACACCCACTGATCCACTTTCGCAAGCGCGATGCAATGGAGTATTACCTTCATTATCAACACCCTCTACAGAACAACCAGTATCAATTAATATTTTCGCACATAAAACAGCATCGGCACTTGCTGCAAAATGTAGTGCGCTGTTACCCTGTTTGTCCATATGAGTGACATCAATATCCATCGCAATTAATTCACGCAAGGCAGATGCATTATCATTGCTTTGAATGCAGACTTTTATGCGATTGAGTTGATAACGTGGATTAAAAAATTCAGGGAGCTGTGAAAATAATTCGATAACATCCGGATTTTTTCCAGCAAAAACCATATCCATCGGTGTGATTTTCATCGCATTTTCAGCAAGAAAATCAGCGACATTTAACAGCATCAATTTACAAACAGCAAGATGACCTTCTTGCGTTGCAAAATGTAATGGTGTGTTTTGAATATCTTTTTTAGGATCACTCACTGATGTTCTAAATATTAATATTAGCTTGTTTATGGGCAATTAATAATTCAACACATGCTTTATGGCCTTTTATGGCAGCATAATGTAATGCCGTGAGTCCCTTATCATTGCGCGCATCCCATTTAGCACCCGTTTTTAATAATAAATTGATTGTTTTTGACAATCCATTCATCGCAGCAATAATTAATGCCGTATTACTTTCGTAATCTACCGCATCAATTTTTTTCATTAATGGAATTAATTGCAAAGCAATCGCTTCATTTTCTGTGCCTAGCGCGATATGCAATACGTTATATTGTTTTGTGTCTTTGATATTAGGGTTCGCGCCGTGCTCTAAAAGCAATGTCACCATACTCTCATTACCTAACGCAACCGCTAACATCAATGGCGTCCTATTCTCATCCGCAGTGATGTTAACGTCAATTTGTTCAAAACAAATTTTTGCAAAATCGACATTATTCATCCGTACCGCTAAATGCAATTTACTTTCACCGCAATCAAATTTCGCATCCGCTGGGAAAGCATAATTCACAAAAAGATGCATCACAGACTCTATATGAGCATCAATGCCCAACCGTAATAACGAGCAAACAGGTTGTTCTGGATGCAATTGTATCTGTGCTCTTAAAAAACGTTCAATTTCTTCGGGAGTTAACATGATTTCTGAAAATTCTACTTCATCAGGAAAAGTGGTTCGCGGTGTTTCTTGAGTGCATATGGGTGCAGCTTCGTTCGTATTTGTCAATGCGCCACATTGCAATAAATATTCCACCAGTTTTTCATCGCCCAGTTTCTTGGCAAGCGCCCATGGTGTTTGACGTGCTGCATTGATCGGCTGATTAATATCTTTGTAATACGGCATGATTAATTCGACAACACGCTGATCACCACTTCGAATCGCGGCATCCATAAGATTTTCAGATTGAATTTCTGTTTCCGTTAATTCCAATAACAATAAGGGTAAACAACGCATACTGCTATTTTCGGCTGCCAAATAAGCTAATTTTGGACCAATCACTTTGTTATCTAAAATAAATTGTCGAATATACTTTACATCGTCTGCAATGATTGCTGCTTTAATTAATGTATTTTCACCAGTAGAAATAGCTACTTTTTGCGAAATTAAATAATGTGCCAATGGCATCTGCCGATGTCGCGCCGCAATTTCGCTCATGGATGAGCCATGATAATGTTTTTCCAAGTTAATTTTTTTCTGTCCCACTAATTTCTCCACACGCATTTTTTCACCAAATTGCAATAAATAATAAACGTAATCGCGTTCATCATTGAGTGATTGCATGGGTGCATTGTGTTTTGAAATTAAAATATCGCCAACCGAAAATAATTTTCTCTCGCCAGCCAGCACTAATAATTTATCCGCTTGATCACGTGTTTTTTCGGCTAATAAAAGCGCTGCATTTTCATGGTATTCACGCAGCGCTAATTCCAACGGCAAACGATTTTTTTTATCGGTCAATGCAACACTTGCATTATTCGTCAATAAAAATTCAAGCATCAATACATCGCCTTTTTCGGCAGCGATATGCAAGGCCGTTAATCCACCTGTGGTTTGTGCATTAATAGTGGCATGATTACTTGCCAACATCGCTTTGACTAATACAATATCGCCTTTCATCACTGCCATATGCCACGGTGTTAATCCATCAGAATTTCTAGGCGCTAATAAATTCACGCCTTTTTGTATCAATGCAACAGCGACTTTTAATTCAATTTCTGACGTTGCTGAATTGGTAATCGCTTTATGTAAATAATTTTCACCATTATTTAATACATGGTTAACTGTTAATTGAGGAGAATTGATCAGTAAAAGTGCCGTTTCACAATGGTGATTTTGCAGTGCAGCCATCAAAGGTGTTGAACCGCTGGGCACTTGATGATTCACGTTAGCACCTCGTTGCACTAATATATTCACAACGTCATCATTACCGCTAAGCGCTGCGTAATACAGCGTAGTAACACCTTGATCATCTTGAATGGTCATTAATTCTGGTGATGTATCTAAAACTTTTTTAAATTCATCGAGTGTATGGGTTTCTGGTGAAAAGGCTTGTGATAATTCGTCTATTGATGCTAAACGAAACACTCGTTCACATACATTCACAGTGAACACCTGGTATTGACCATCGTGTGTTATGCAAAAAGTTTCTTGTCTTGTTACAGGTGCATCACAAATAATCGTGAAACGTTGATCATTTTCCTTAAACGCTTTCATAATCATTTTTAGTAACTCAGCGCTGCACCCACCCACAATTTTATTATTATCCGTAAAACCCAATGTCGATACCGGATAATTATTTATTTTTGGGGTATCATAGTCAGTGTGTTTTGCAATCATACGCGTGAGTGTTTTTGCATTTTCAGCTGATTTTGTGAGTGAATCGCGATGATGTTTTACCTGTTTCTGAAATCCGTCACGAATAACTCTCAAACGTTCCTGATCTATGCGCTGCAAATCGGAAGATTCGTCTGAATACGTTTGAGAAATAGCCTGATTAATTTGAGCGCGCGCTGCTTCAACAATGGCTCTTAAATTTGTAAGAGCCTGATTAATATTTGCATCAATAGCGGTTCGATTAGCTGATACAATTTGATTAATACCTGCTTCCGTCAACAATGGACGCGCCTTACATATTTGCTCACGCGCGGCTTGTTCTTTTTGCGATCGAATATTGCTCGCTGTTTCCTGCTCTTGTCTGGGCAAATCATTTAATTGCGCATTGTATGATGCTCTTTTGTTGTTAAAAACAGCACGTCCATGCACTTTTGCCGTTTCTGCGCTCTCATTAATTTGTGCTAAATCCTCCTCTGGAATAGTCGGCAATGGCAATCGTAATTGCGCTGCTTCATAGTCATTTAATTTTTGTAACACAAACGCAACGCCTGCTTCTATTGTGAGTTTTAATTTAAAATCATCAAAAAGATTGGCAATCTGAAATTCATTTTGGATGTAAATAACATTAATAAACAGGCTATTTTTATTATCACCATTTAATTCATTGCGAATCGTTTCAGCAATCACTTTGCAAATCTCGCCCACCGCTTTTGCAATGCGTTTTTGAAATATCGGCGAATTATTCACATCCATGGGTAATAGCGGCAACAAAATTTGTTGCGTTGCATCTTTCACACAAGCTGCAGTTTCTTTAAAAATACGCATTCTCGCCTGTGGATCTTCTGTTTTCAAAATCCTCGTCATGATTTGATCGAGCGCATTCGGCTGACCTGCGGGCACTTTTGCTTGCAAATAATCAATGACCGTTTTTATTGATAAATGCATACGCGGATATTGGTATTGACGTACCGGTAACGGCGGAAATGATTTGGGTGTTTCGATAAGCGGTAGATTTTCAATCGGTACTAAATTCGGTTCCAAACCCATCTCTTGCAAGGTTGTAAAATGATACGAGAGTTGCGTGATGATTTTCATCATTTCAAAATAGTCACGAAACATCGGCAATAACGGCATTTGCTCGAAAATATCATTTTTTGTTTTTTCATATATGGCTTGTAGCTTGAGATAATCTTCGGGATAATTACCGTGTTCTGCTTTATACGACTCTAAATATTTTTTGTAATCCGGCATTGGTTCTAGTGTATGCTCTACGCGAAATGACGGTTCAAATAAAAATACACCATCTTTTCCTTGCACGGATTCCACATAAAACTTAAGTCGAAAAGAAGTTCTGAATTTTGTTTTATATGGCGAAGTAGGATCATCATCCATACTAAAATCTTCACCTTCCAATCCTGCTTCAGCCATCGCTTCGCGCAATGAAACATATTTGATGCCAATTTTGGCATATTCTGTTTTCAGATCAATTAAATGCAGTTTTAATGCTTGTTTATCCGTATTGGCTGTTTTATGCCATTGGCGAATAAAATCAGCGGAATAGGTGCCGCCATTACAAAAACCTTTCATCCAATAATCCAAAAGACCAGCCACGTCGCCGACCAATGTATTTTGAAAAGCGGGATGCAACAGCGGCCACATAAATTTTTCTGTATTAAAATCTAAACTGAATAAAATCTGCGTTGCATTATCATAAATCGCATGATACAACGCGTGCATGATTTGTTTTAACTGCAAATCAGTACATGGCATTTTTCCATCGTGCGTTTTTATCGCAAAACGATGCGTATCAAATAACGCATGCGTTGAAGAATTTTTAACGCCTTCTAAAATTCCGATTTCTGCTGCAACACCGCCGATGACGCATTCACTGATTTGAGATAAACCTAAACCGCGACACGCGCCAAACATAACTGTACTGTTATATGAATTCACTAATCCAGAAACATCAATTTGATTTCTCATGAATTCTAAGCGTGAATAATACCCCATGTTTGCAAATTTGTAGGGTGATATACCGTACATACTTTCAAATGAAGTGGTATATTTTGGTGGGGGAACATATTTCATATATGCATCCCACGCAATACTACTTCTTTGCCATGAATAAGAAGTGCTACTCTTAGATAAACATGACGTGTATGAAAAACTCGATCTTGTCAAACTGCTTTCACCTGGTTTATTTCCAGATCGATCGCGACCAAACCAATCCAGCCCTTTACTGTCTCGACCAAATCGATCGCGGCCAAATGTATCACGCCCAAATGCGTCATAACCAAATGCATCTCGTCCACATACGGCGTTGAATGATCGCTGCAATGTTTGCGGATACGTTTTTGGTGGTGGTCCTCCTGCTGTTCCTAATGAACTGCCAAAGCCGTTGATCGATTGTGACGAATGCCGCAATACTTGCTGATAAGTACTTGGGGGAGACGGCGGTGCGAGTCGTGTTGCAACAGGATTATACGCGGGATTCATCGCCGCATCTTTTGTTCGCGCATAGGCTGCTTGATAGGCAATTGTTGCGCGCGCTTCTGCTGCGCGTTGTGCAGCGCGAGTTGCTTCTTGTGCGCGTTGTTGTGTTGTCTGTGTTTCTTGCGGAACTGATTTTTGTGCTTCTGTTTTTGGTTGATTCAAAACAACCTCACGCATGAATTGAGCGAATGCATTTTCCGTCATTGGTTTTACACTGCTCACAACAGCAGTAAAAAATACGGCTGACGCATAAGATTGTGGTGGGTGTAAAATATTTCGCTCTACTTTGAAATCACACAACTCATAAACATAATTATTAAATTTTCCAGCAACTTCGTTCCTTGGGAATCCGAAATTTTCCAAAGATTTTTCACCAATCGTTTGTAAATGCTCAGGATACAAATCTCGTGGTTGATAATGTCCTGATCCACGATTAAATCCACCGTACATCGATCCTTGTGTGGGTGCTGCTAAAATACCATTTTCAAAGAAAATTTCTCCGCCTAATAAAATAGGTTGTTGTGCAGCGATGGTCGGATGTCCCAGCTCATAGGTCGGTATAATTTCATCACCAACTCTCGATAGCCACGGAGTATCATTAAGATGACGTGCAATACGCGCCATAGGTTTGCCATCAGCAATGACACTGACATAAATATAATTCGCTCTGCCAGGGGTTCTTCTAATTTCGTCAAGTGATAAATATTTTACTGCAGGAGGCTGAACAATATATTGGCGAGTTGCCTCTTGAAGTTCATTAATAATTTGAAATTTTGGTGGTTCTTTTGAAGTTCCATATATGTTTTTATTATGCGCTGCTATGCCGGCCTCTTTATACACTTTAAATAAAGCACCATCCAGATACATGCCAGTTAATAATTCCGCAGCCATTCTCGCTTTTTGTGGACCCGGCGCCGCAGCAAATCTCTCACCCATTTTTTTCATTTGCGTGATTTGCTGATCCATAAATTTAATTGCGTTGGGATAAAATAAATCGTCGTGCTTACTAACCTCCGCAAAAAATTGTTGGATTTCAGGATCATTATTTCCATATACCATCGCATGATGCGCGTAAATCGTGAGGCTATGAATCGCTATTTTAGTAACGGGAATTGCAACATTATCAATTGGATCGGACCACGTTCTCAAAAAATTAATAGCGCCCATTAAACCGCCAACACAAATTTGACCAGCATAATCGACAACGGTATCAATTCCATTGAATAACGCATCTTCTGCCGATCTGAAAGTTTCCGTAACATTGACAGCTGCTTGAAGCGCCGATTTATCTGTGTTTCGACTCATTTGTATCCCTTATACAGAATTAATCTGTTATTAAAAAAATAATGTTGTGTATTGTATTAGATTTGAGAGTGAAAAAAAATACATAATATTGCGTAGTGCAATACAAAGTCGCTGAAATGAACTGTTTTGTGCAACGGTAAAACATCCTGATTGATTGCATTGATATTTCATTCTGAAAATTCTGTTAAACTGATGGGCTTATTACACGTTGCATCTGCATGGATTATGCCGGTGATTTTTTTGATTGCATTGTTTTTGATGGGTTGCATGTTTCGATGGATTTCAATCAAAAAATAAATTGGTACTTATGTCATCATAAAAATATCCGTATACAACAACAATTAATGCCAATTAATAAATTTAATTTATATTTAAACATAAAAATAATCAATTAGATTTATTCATCATAGCCTAATACAATATCCTCATAAAATATATAAACATCCATTAACAAGAAGTTTTCATCAAAATGAGGTAAATTTTATGCGTCCCGATGAATTAGAATTAGCAATCAATACAGGCAATTACGATATTTATGGTGCATTAAACGCAAGAGCAGATTCTGAGGCGCCTGCGGATAATAAAAATGCTTTATTAGACTACCCTCTTTTTCAAAAAAATAACGCTCTTTTAATAGAATTGGGAATGGATAGTCAGCCCTTTATTGCTACGATTTTGCTAGCAATCGCGGTTGATCCTAAAAATTTCAGAGAGCTCGTCATGCCACTCATGTTGAACGTTTCAACGGGTTCTGGTGCGTTATTAAAACTTAATGAATTATTGGAAGCCAACAATTACCCGCATTTATCAGCTGAAATAGTGAAACAAATTGCAAGAGCTGCCTACATTACATTGATCGGTGGTTTATTAGTGATGGAATTTGGCGCGATGCAAGAATTTTTTAATTCAAGGACACTCATTAATACCATTGGATTGTTAGCGGTGACGGGCTTTGCTGTTTTTTCAGGATTGAAATTACCTAACACAATACGAAGCGCTAAACATAATTTTATTCTTGAGTCAGGTTTACATGGAAGCTCGTGGGGATTTTTAACTAAAAATATTTTAGCGGGTGCTGAAGCTAAAAAACACGATAATACCCTATTATGGACTGCCGCATTATTGTTAATGTATGCATCGGTGCTTTTTATCATACCAACCGGCTATGGAATTGGAAAAAATGGGCTTGCCTGGAAAGCTGCTCGTTCTGAGTCAGCGAACACTGATGCAGCGTTGGCATCTGAAACTCCGCATGTTGCATTGTCTATGTTTTCTGAAGCAAATAACGCTTCCGAAACTGTTGATCATGCAGCGGTGCAGTTACCTGCATCGAACACGATGGTACAGTAAAAGAAAATGAGGCATAGTCTAAAATAAACGAAAACGATCTCGTTGTGACGCGTGAACATGCTATAAAATCTCACGATTGGGATGGGATCATTGAGCTTGCCAAGTTACCAAAAATAGATAGCGAAAAGCTACTTAAACAGGCATTTCGTGAAGCAATATCATGTAACGATTTCGTAAACGCTGATCGTTTTATTCCTCGCGATCCTAATAGCCATGATTTTAATGTAGTATTAGCTAATTTATTTGAAAAAGCGGTAAACACTAATGATATCCCTCTATGTCAATATCTATGTGATAAAGCAAAGTCCATAACATTAAAAGACTTTGTTCTTGAAAAACCACTCTATTGGGCCAACACTTTTAAGAAAACGGAAATAGCGGGCATGCTCAGTGCGCTACAAACATCACAACAAGATCAAAGAACCTCTCCCAATCGCGCGGGTATGTTTGGTCAACCTGCCGTAGAAAATGCTCATGGCAAATCCGCGACAGATCTGATGCGTCCAAAAAAACCTGGGCCGTCAACGACAGATCAGTAAGTTAAGGAGGAGTTTGTGTGACTCGCGCTAGTTTCATAATCTGAATTAGAAGCGTACGCATTTGCAACTGATTATTTTGGATAAGGCTACAAATGAGTTTATTGGTGCGACAAGCTTTCATCACTACGACTGGGAAATTCCCGCCACTGAAACCGGATACTAGGTTCGAAAATCAAAATCGGGGCATGGGTATATTACAGAGGCAATCAATGCGATCACACAGTATGCTTTCAAACAATTAAATGTGAAACGGATATCACTGACTTGCGATCCGGATAATAATAAAAGTAAAAATATTGCAAAGAAATGGATGCGGATGATCCAGTGAAGCAATGGTTTAAATCCATATTATTGAAATTAATCAAATAGTCATAGGATTCATTTATGAAAAAAATAATTATTTTACTGATTTCATTTCTTTCAATATCCGTTTCCAACGCAGATACACTATCAGATTCATTCAAAGTAGCGGCCGTGGAATTTAACCCGCAGTTTATGCAATTTGAAAATAATTTACCGCGACTGGTTGCTGCTGCAAAAAACGCAGCGGAAAAAGGCGCAAAATTAATTGTATTACCTGAGCTTTCAAACAGTGGTTATTTGTATGATAGTCGAGAACAAATTAACCCGTACTTAGATACGATTCCAGGAAAAACAACAAGCGCTTTGGAACCAATCGCACGTCAATATAACGCTTATATTGCAGTGGGTATTTCAGAAATTGATCCCGTTACACATCTTGCTTATAATTCAGCGGCTTTAATTGGACCTCATGGATATATCGGAAAATATCGTAAAAACCAATTAAATGCGACCGATACGCGATGGGCAACACGTGGAAATTTGGGCTACCCTGTTTTTAATACGCCGCTGGGGAAAATTGCTCTGGTCATTTGTTATGATGATGCTTATTTGCAATCAGTTTTGATGCCATCATTACGCGGCGCAAATATCATTGCTTATATTACTTCTTCAGATCGATTGCCGCTTAATCAACCAGGCGCTGAATATAATCATTCAACTATTGCGAATATAACCTCATTATCAAGTTGGGTTGGCACATACGTTGTTGCAACAACACGAACAGACAATGAAACGAATCCTGCAACAGGTGTTACAACGCACTATGATGGCGGCGCATCCATTTGGGATCCACTGGGTGATAATCTTGCACAAGCACCGGTTTCACCGCTTGCGCATCCAACACAACCCATCACCATTTTTGCGACGATTAATCCTGTGTTATATAAAAACCCCGCAAAAGAAATATTAATGCACCGACGTCGTCCGGAATTATATCAAGTGTTAAGTTTATATCGCGCACCGATTGATCCGGCTGCTTCAAAAAAATCACATGAGATCAATGCAGCGATTATTCAATGCACGCCGATACCAGGCGATAAAAAAAATAATTTGGTAGAAATTAAAAAATTACTGCAAAAGACAGCAGACGATAAGAATATTAATTTAATTGTGTTGCCAGAAAATTCATTGATTGGCGATGGATTAACACCGGATCAATTACGTAAAGATGCAGAGGAAGTAAATGGCGCATCAATGAAAGAAATGAGCGATCTTGCAGTGCAATATCATTCTGTTTTGGTATTTACCATGCCAGAAAAACTCGACAATAAACTTTATGAAACTGCTTTCATTTTAGATGAAAATGGAAAAATAATCGGGCAATACCATAAAAGTCATTTAAATGCAGAAGATGAAAAATGGGCAACAGCAGGGAACCAGATACCTGTTTTTTCTACGCCATTAGGACGAATAGGCATTATGATTGGTGACGAAGTTCGCATACCGGATATTAGCAGCGTTATGGCTGTTAAACGCGCAGATATCGTTGTTATTCCAACACAATGGCACGGTCAATATGGTGGCGCTGTAAAAGTGGATCCACAATTATTAATTAAACCATTCCCAAAAAATACAATGACGATGTGGTTTAATATCGGAAAATATGCGCAAGCGTATACAATAGTTGCAAATTACACACAGGGAAAAAATCATGATTCAGGCAGTAGTGGCTTATATTCACTCGATCCTATTCAAGGGTTATATCCACCTGAATTAGCAACAACCGATCAACAGCAAGCATTTGTCGTTCACTTTAAAACATTGGGCGATCAAAATTGGTGGATGAATCAAAATGATTATATTATTGGGCGGCGACCTGAATTAACGCCGCCAGAATTATTATCTATGCAGTCAAGTTGCTTTAAACAGTGGCAACAAAACAGTACGAGTAATGATTTTTGCTGGAATCACTAAAATCCCGAGGGTTGTAATAATGAAATTATTTCAAAATAAACTGAATAAATTCACGCACCTTTGGCTGCACAACTCCATTTTTTTGATAATAGATATAAACGGGTGATTCAATGTGCGTCGTATTTTTTAGTACTTCGATCAAATCACCCTTGGTGATTTCTTTTTCGACCATATAATCGTGCAGTTCTACAATACCCAACCCATTGATCGCGCATTGCTTCATAAAATTCGCATTATTTATTTTTAATCTTGAAGAAAATTTTAATTTATGATTATCGTTTTTTAAACCGACAATCGCATTTTTGCGGCCAAGATGCGGAATATAGTGATGATTTTCTAAATCTGTCAATTTTTTTGGAACGCCATATTTTTTCAAATATTTTTTCGATGCACAAAACACATAGCGCGTTTTACCGATTTTTTTTGCAACGATATCGAGTGGCGCTTCCCAATTCACACCGAATACAATATCGATTTTTTCTTTGATCATATCAGGCATGCGCTCTTCTGAAAAAATCTCAATTTTCATGCTGGGGAATTTTTTTAGATACTGATCAACGCAAGCAATCAATTTGGTTTCTGCTAAATACGGATTGCAACTAATGCGCAATGTTCCTGATGGAGTTTGATGTAACTGTGCAATAAAATGATTGGTATTTTCTAACTCATCTTTTAATCGATAACATTGCGCGAGAAATAATTCACCCTCATCAGTCAAATTTACTTTGCGCGTCGTACGAATCAATAAATTAACACCCAATGTATTTTCTAATGCGCTCACCGATTGGCTAATTGCCGATTTTGATACCTGCAATTGATGTGCGGCGCTCGTAAAACTGCCCGTTTCTGCAACGCCTAAAAAAGCCTCTATTTGAGAGAGTATGGGATTATTGATCATATTGATTGTTAAGTAGTATTAAACATTGGTTAATTATAGCATGTATTGTTCAATTTTGAACAAACCGTTATGATCGTCTTACTTCAATCGAAGAGGCAGTGCGCTCATGATCAATTCATTCAAAACAGGCTTATTGCTCTCATACATTTGTATCGCCTCTGTTTCTGCTGCGATCATCACACCTGCCCTGCCCCACATTCAATCATTTTTTTCATTATCGAAAGGATCGGTAGAATGGGTAGTATCCATCTTTTTGTTGGGATATGTAATCGGTCAATTAATTTATGCGCCCATTGCTAATCGTTATGGTCGATTAAAAGCCTTGCGTGCAGGATTGTTTATTAATTTGATTGGGATTTTAATTTGTATTGCTTCAACTTATATCAATAGTTTTTCATTACTAATTACGGGTCGATTTGTCACTGCATTGGGTGCTGCTAGCGGATTATCCTGCACATTTATGTTGATCAATGAATTGTTACCACCTACTCGTGCTAAACATGCAATGTCATTATCGATTATTTCATTTACAGCGGGCATTGGTTTTGCTGTTTTACTGGGCAGCTTAATCACGCAATATTTGCAATGGCAGGATTGTTTTGTATTGCTATTAGTTCATGGAATTTGCATGTATTTCCTTACATTTGCATTTCCAGAAACATTGCAATCACCTAAAGCGATTCATCCAAAAATAATTTATGAACATTATCTCGCTGCATTTAAGCATCCAAAGCTCATTATATTTTCATTGGTTGTTGGATTTGTATCTGTATTTGCTTATGGATATTCCGCCTCTGCACCCATTTACGCGCAAACCATTTTACATTTATCACCCAGCCAATATGGCTACTGGAATATGTTAAATATGATTGGCATGTTAGCGAGTGGTTTTTTAAGTGCGCATTTAATCAAAAAATATCATGAAAAAAATGTGTTGCGTGCAGGATTTGTTCTCGTATTTTTTGGACTTGTTGCGTTATCACTCATGACGATATTCAGCTTTAATAATTCACTATTATTTTTCACGATCACTGCTTTTCTATATTTAACATCAGGATTATTATTTCCAGCGGCATCCATTTTTGCATCAACGGCGATTTCAGATCGCGCAAGTGCATCAAGTGTCATGTCATTTATTAACATGGGATCAGCGATGATTGGCGTAATTGTTATGGGGTATTTACCACTACAATCGATTATGTCATTTACGGCTGTTTTGTGCGTATTTTTTGCGATTGTTCTGCTTTTGACTATTTGTCAGATATCCTGTGCACGCGTAAAATAGGCAATCAAGATATCTCAGGATCAAAAATCATGCCAACAATCCACTTTGAATACACAACCAATTTAAAAATTGTCGAAAAAATAAAACCGTTTCTGCTTGAAGTGCATCACCTTCTCGTTGAAATGATCAAAACAGATTTACCCACCTGTCGATCATTGGTTGCACCCTATTCTGATTATGTTGTTGGAAATGGCAATGACAATAATGCCTTTATCCAACTCACCATAAAAATCCTACCAGGACGCAGTGAGGAATTAAAAAAGCAAACCGGCAAAGCACTTTTTGATAAAATCAAAAAGATTTTTGCAAATGAGATTAATCGACTTAATACTGAGGTACGCGTTTATTTACAAGAAACAGATATTGAGCATTATCACGGGCTGAACGGATGATTAAATAAATCGCTCAATGTTGCTTTTAATCATTAACCACTCTTGTGGAATCACACTGAAAATAACAGAATCCCGAATGCGATTATTTGATAAAATCATGTGATTTCGCAAAACACCTTCTCTTTGAATGCCAAATTTAGCAAGCGAATTTTGTGAAGGTAAATTGATGCTATCCACACAAAACTCAACACGAATCATGCTCAATGTTTCAAATGCATAATCCAGCATGATTAATTTAGATAGTGGATTGACAGATGATCCCCAGTAATCTGGATGGAACCAAGTGTAACCAATCGATAAGTTTTTATTAACAGTATCAATATGATAATAACTCGATGAGCCGATGATTTTATCGTCTAGAAAAATAACAAAACAAATGCGCTTATTATTCTCCATTTCACAAAATGCCTTTTGAATCCATTTTTCACGAAAAATGGTTTCGTCAGAAAAATCATGCGTTCCAAATTTCCATATCCGCGCATCTCTTGAAATTGCAACCAATGTATCAACATTTTCTTCGCTTAAAACACACAGTGAAATATTATTTTTACAGATCGGTTCTGAAATTTTAAAAATCATAATTTGTCACACCGTTTATTTCACAAGGATTAAAATGTTGCGCACGCAAATTTTCGATTGGTTTGAATAACGGTGTCGGCAGTTCCACGCATCGTAATAAAAATTTACACTCATCTTTCATACAAGAAATATCTCACAGAAGGACCACTTCCTTCGCGTCTAATTTTTCCAGATTCTATTAATTTATTTAATTTTCGTGTCGCGGTGTTACGCGATACACTCAAACAATTTTCAACATCACTTAATTTCACTTCTTTTTGCGTGTAAAATAGTGCCATTAATTTTTCTTCCTGAGGAACATGTTCTTCATTTGCGGGTAGAAAATTAAAAATCACTTTTACGCTATCTGCACCCTCAATAAATTCAGGTTTTTGAATGCGTGCTTTTTCGCAGGATTCAAAAATTAATGCGATACCTGTACCCAGTTTTTCAACCAGCCCTAAACGTCTTGCAAGTCTAGCAAGATTTGGATTTCTCAAATATGTTGCACCATCTCCCAACTGACTGATATCAAACAAGCCTGGAAAATTACCAGGGTTAAATATTTCTAATCGATTATCGTACAGAGCGATTTTAATAGCGCCTGGAATCCAATATTTTCGATGAATAGCTGCGTTTATAATAGTTTCTCGAAGTGCTGTTTCTGGAATAATCATTTTTGCTTTCAGTTTAGCGCCCAGCAATTTATAATCACGCATCAACCATGATTTTATCAGTTGAAAACTGCGTTCAATTTGATCTTCAAGGCAACCTTTTATTTCTTCTGTTTGAATAATATCGCGACCATTATTGCCTGCAAAACGCGTGCAATGGATCACTGCTTCTGGAATATACTCATCAGGCGTTTCACAAAATAGTAAAACCCCAGAAACGGTTGGATAATTTTTTTCGGCATGCGCTGAAGCTTGATTGATAATTTTTTCTGACTTTAAGCGCGCAGCATCTGTTTTTTTTAAAACCGCGTTCAGCAATTTTTTTGACAAAATATTAATATCAGCATGAATGACTTCTTCGTCAAAATTAGTACGCTTATTTTCCCGCATTAATTCTTCAATGTATTCCTGACTTGCTCTGCGTGTGTTTGATCCAGCTCGTAGGTAAACACCGTTCGGCATCCCTTCGCTTTTTATTAATACTGGTTTTTTTGTGCCGTGAGAAATTTCAATAATCATGACACTTTTTTCACCAAACCGTTTTTCATATATTTCTGCAAACAAATTTGGGCTTGTTGCATCATACAAACTATTGGGAAATTCATCGTACACTCTATCTCGTGTTTTATCGTTAATACCGATAATTTCACAGCTGTTATCATCAACACCAATGACGATCTTTCCACCAACGCCATTGGCAAATGCAACACAGGTTTTAACCAATGCGTGAAAATTGGGGAGTTGAGATTTAAATTCGAGTGATTTTGACTCTCTGTCAGGGTAGAATTGCTTTATCATAACTTATTGCACCAATTCGGGTTTATTGCACCAATTGCACCAATCATACCTAGATTGCACCAATTGCACCAGTTTTTTTTAAACCGCACCAATAGTGCAATACCGACTTAATACCAGCTGTGACGCACCAGTTTTCAGCTCCATATAAATCAAGTAGTTACAAATTAACCAAAAATTTATCGTCGAGCTAAAATATGAGGTAACCCATCCAAACAGATAGCAACACTTGCAAGGAGCATTCCATGCTGAGTATCCTAGCATTCAACACAAAATCACCCATCACTCACGCTGCCTATCGATCAAATCTAAAGAAAAAAATCCTGATTTCACAAAAACAAATGCGTGAAAAAATTAAATTGAATAACGCAACCATCATTCATCGCACCGCAGCTCGCAATATAAAATCCCCTCACACAACTGTCAATGACGAACAAATGGATGCGCTTTATGCAACACAGTCTGTCATGGGTATTGTGCACAAAAACAAATGGGAATACGTCATTCATTTACCAAAAAATAAATTAACTGGCTTTGCAAAAACAGTGAACAAAAAACGCAAAGAAAAATAATCATACCCAATCAACCATTCTACCGAGAACGTAAACAAGAATTTTATTGGGTCAATAATATCGAATACGGTTATGACTGGGAGCTTAAAATAAATCTGGTCGCTTGCCAAGAAAAACGTGAAGGGATAAATAAATTGACTGGAGAGTATGTTTTTTCTGTGGAAACCTTGGCTAGCATCTTTTGTAAAAACGGCATGCTTTCAACGCCATAATTTTTTTCAATGGTTCCAACAGTTTTGAAAAAGCATAATCCCAATCACCTCTTTTATTATTTCTGTGCTGTTTTCGCCAAATGCCCCACATCCACACGAACAAAAATGGAATCGCCAAGAACAGTCAATGTATCGCCAGCATAAACTTCGCATAACACGCGTGTTTTCCTGGCAACCTCACCTTCAACACGCGCTTTGAGTGTAAGTGGTACACCCATTGGCGTTGGCTTGATATATTTCACGCCCAACGTACCAGTCACACAATCAATCCGAGGTAATGTTTCTGGTTCACGACCTTCAGCGCGATAATGATATGCCATCACCGTCCAATTAGAATGACAATCAACCAAACAACTAATCAGGCCACCATAAACAAGTGACGGCCAACCGATATAGCGCGAATCAGGTGTGTGCCTCATGATGACATGTACGTTATCTACATCCCAATAGCTTTTAATTTGCAAACCATTTTCATTTTTCTGTCCGCAACCAAAACACACGCCTTCTGGCGCAGCAAGTTCTTGAAGTGAATATTGATTAAAGATTTTCATTTCGGCCATTATCGATTACTAATTTATTTTTAAGTGGTTATTTTAGTTCATTTTGAAATTAAATCATATTGTAAAAATACAGGGTTTTTATTGATGCGTTTCCAGATCGTAGAACGCTTTGTGATCCGTTTTTCTTTTCCTTGAATTAATGTGTAAGTGAGTAAATAACAATCTGACGATATTTACCGACATTCGAAGTCTTTTGTTTCCCAAATATCATTTTTCATGTAATCAGGATTTTGGTATCGCCCAACCACTGTGTCAATACATAATTGACGATCGTATCGATTTCCAGATGCACCAATTTCCCAATAATCTGCTACCGTCATATTTTCAAAATCAGCGCGTGTTATTCCAAATTCAGGACGATGAAAAATAGGTTCTCGTTTTTTGAGTTCTGCCAACCAAAATGATATTGCAAAAAACCGCCTAAAAATGGACCAAAAACTGCGCCACAGCTATAAGCCAGTGATGCATAGAGCATGGCAATCGCATAACGGCTCCCAATCACTTTGTCGATAATGAGTGCGCGACACCCAATGGTCACTGTTGAAACCAAAAAACCTTGTGTAAACCGTATGAAACAAAACTCAATAAATGAGTGACTATCTATTGCTAAAATACTGACAACTGCATAGAAAACCAATCCAAATGTGATAATCGGTTTTCGACCTAATGAATCAATGAGTGCACCAAAGACAATACAGCCAGCGCTCCATCCAAAAATACTTATCGCGATGGTTGTTTTAACAGAAGAAACCGTAACATGAAAATAATTTGCAAGTGCTGGCATTGATGGTGCGTACATATCAATATTAATGCCAGCCAAAAAATTCAGCATTGCTGCAATAACGACAAACAATGAAAGATAATAGGATGCATTAATTTTAATCATTGATTTTTGCATTATATATCACTCTTACTTTCTTTGTTCTAACGAAAGTGAAAATGGATTGTAGCTTGTTTTGGTATCATAAAAATCAACTCGGTCTTTTTTCTTGAGATATCCAACCAGCCAGTAAGTAAACGGCAGTGCGATAATTTCGTATGATATTTTAAAAACAAACTGGACAATAATCATATTGAGGATGATGTTATTCGGTATTTTTCCAAAAAAAGCAATGATACAAAATAATACGCTATCAATTAACACGCCAAGTCCGGTTGATGTGACAACACGAAGCCACAACCACTTACCTTTTGTGATAATTTTGATTTTAGAAATCACGATTGAATTTAAAAATTCACCACAGAAATAGCCAATTAATGAAGCGACAAAAATTCGTGGTGCAGCGTTTAACACTAACGCAAATTGGGATTGATCGTGCCAAAAAGACGACGGGTGCAAATGTACTGTCAGCAATGCACCCAATGTAAAAATGCTATTGCAAAATAACCCAGACCAAATAATCAATCTACTGACAGCAAATCCATACACTTCAGTGAACGTGTCATCAAAAAAATAGGTCAGTGGGAAAAAGATCAATGCTGCTGGAAAATTAATATCTACGTTACCAAACCAATGATCAATAAACGCAAAACGGCTTAAATGAAATTCAGCAATTTTAAATGCTGTTAAATTTGACAAAATCAAAAATGTGACAAAAATCATGCCAAGGAAAACGACACGTGGCGTAATTCGATTAATTGGATTCATTTGACACCTGTTTCTTTCTTGGAACGGTAAGAATCGCGTTTGATATATGCATGAAATTCTTCAGATGTTCGTGGTGCTTTCACGCAAGAATGATGCAATTGCACACTATGCTGCATTGCGCTTAAAAAACTTATCTCATCTTGTAATGTCGGTTCGCGAATAGTAATCATATCGTCTCTTGGATTTTGCATCATTTACTTTTTCTACGTTTCTACACATTTTTGGCGGATGCGCCCATTTTTGATATTACAAATGTAGAGCTGTAGACACTTTATCAACAAAACCTGTAGATAACTCTGTGGAGTGTGCCTGTAAAAATACAACAATCCATTATTACCGCGTTGTTTTATTATTTTGGATAAAATTAAACCGAAATCTTATTTGATTACTTTGAAACCCAAATTTTCCCAAACAACAATCCCGCCCTCAATATTGTAAATATCCAGATTGGGGTTTTCGGATAATAATTTTTCACAAGCCATTGATCCGCGCTTTCCCATTTTGCAATGCACAATTATTTTTTTATTGCGTGCTTCAGGTGGTAATTTATTTAATTCAACCGTATTAATTGGGATAAGATGAGCGCCTGCAATATGAACCTCTTTGTGTTCTTGTGGTTCACGTACATCAATCACAATTGCTTCGTTATTATTTAACCATTCATTGGCTGTTACGGCATCTATAGATTTTATTTTTTGCATTATAAACTCCCTATCGTTATTTTTTGGTTATTTTTAAATATTTTTTTCGCTCAGATTCTGGGAATTTTTCAATCGCATATCGCAGCATAGTTCTTGGCATTTTATGCGCATATTTTTCTAAAAAATTGACTAACGTTGATTGATTTTTCTTTCCCATTTCTCTTAGCATCCACCCAACAGATTTGTGAATTAAATCGTGCTGATCATTTAACAGAATTTTTGCTATTTTAACCGTGTATTCGAATTTGTTTTGACGAATAAAGTACCACGTTGACACAATGGCAATGCGTCTTTCCCATAAATTGGATGATTTTGCTAACGTTTCCAATACCGTTTTATTTTTATTAAATAAATGTGCGCCCACAATCAAATGTGCCGAAGCATCTACCAAATTCCAGTTATTAATATTGTTCATATGGTCAAAATAAAAATCATAAATAATTTGTTGTTCGTCCTTATTTTTTTGATAGCGATTGACTAAAATCAACAACGCCAATAATCGCTCTTCATTAAATTTCGACCGAATAAGTTTTTTCGCATCAGATAATGGTAATAAATAATGCTCGCGCGCTATTTTTCGACAATCAGGTACTGAAACACCGATAAAGCGATCGTGTTCCGCGTACTCGCCCGCGCCAGTTTTAAAAAATCTATCGGCATTAACTGACGATTTTTTAAATTTTTGTAATTGTTTTTTTATTTCTAATAACATTATTTTATTCCAGCGTTCTTTAAGACATCACAAAAACATAATTGTCTTTGGTTGAAAGCGATTCTGAATATTTAAATCCATCGCCGTTAAAGTCAATCAGGTTATCAAGAGAATCAATTTTCCTGTCTATAATATAACGTGCAAGCAACCCTCTACCGCGTTTTGCGTATATTCCAATTGTTTTATATTTATTGTCTTTATAAACCTTGAATTCCACGTGTATTACTTTCCCTGATAATTTTTTTAAATCGATTGCTTTGAAATATTCACTCGACGCTAAATTTAAAATAATATTATTTTTTTGTTTTAATAATAGACTGTTTAATCCATCAGTAATTGATTCTCTCCAGTACTGATATAGATTTTCATTTTTTGAAACCACTAAAGAATTATTCATGTCAAGACGATAAGGTTGAATAACATCGAGTGGTTTTAAGTAACCATATAATGCCGATAAAATAATCAGGTGATTTTGTGCAAATAATAAATTCTCTTTGCTAAGCGAGCTCGCATCTACTGGCTCTCATAACCCACTCTTTCATCGCTTAAAACCTTTTTTCACTGCTTTTAATAAAAAATTCATTGTAAATAAATATGTTAAGTGCTTTAACGGCATTTTCGAGGGTGTGGACATTCCTGCCCATATTGCAGTCGAAACCAAAATTCTCGCTATCAATCATGTGTTTTCTATTCGCGTGTTTTCTATTCGCGTTTATACCCTGATCACTTGTTTTCTAGCACAATCCGATATCGCGCTTTATTATTGCGTACTAAATTCAACGCATCCGCCGCTTGATTCATCGGCATCATCTGTGTTTTTGCGTGAATACCATGACGGGCTGCAAATTCAAGCATTTCATTAATCATGAGTGGTCCGCCAATCTGACTGCCGCAAATGGTTTTGTTCCCGTCAACCAATGACATAATCGGCACGTTAACGCGATTAGCAGCCCCGACAAAACATAATGTGCCATGCGCTCGTAAAAGTGATACGTATTTTTCCCAATTCAAATCCACATTGACTGTCGAGAGAATAAAATCAAACGAATTTTGATAAGAATTTAATGCTTCATCTTTAATTGAATTGATAAAATGATGTGCGCCAAATTCTCTTGCTTCCTTTTCCTTGCTCGCATCACTTGAAAATGCAGTCACATCACAACCAAACGCCTTTGCAAATTGCAAAGCCAGATGACCTAAGCCACCGATTCCAATAACACCTACTTTCATGTTCGGTCGAACATTATGATTTCGCAGTGGCGAATAAACGGTAATCCCAGCGCATAATAATGGCGCTGCATTTTCGGATTCTAATGCATCAGGAATAGGAACAACAAAACGCGCATGCGATCGTACACGTTCCGCAAAACCACCGTGATGTGCAACCGCAACTCCTTGTGCTTTTAAACATAAATTTTCTTCACCCTTGCAGCAATTTTCACACGTTAAACAACTTTTGCATTGCCAGCCGATCCCAACGCGTTGCCCTGCTTTAAATTGATTAACTGCGGAACCAACAGCAGAAACAGTACCAATAATTTCATGACCGGGAACCAATGGAAATGTCGAAATACCCCAATCATTATCGACTAAATGCACATCGCTATGACAAATACCGCAATGCGTAATGGCAACTTCGATATCATCAGGTAGCAGCGCATCTGATTTGTAGTCAAACGGTTTTAGAGATTCTTTTGCTTGCATTGCTGCATAAGCGTGAACAATCATTTTAACCTCGATATTATTTTTTACATTAATTCCAGGCACCATTCATCCACGATCCATGCAATCCGTGCGGTATACGTCGCGGCATTATAATGCGCGCAAGTGGTTCGTCTTTTATATTTTGCGCATCTAAGATAACAAATTCGCTATTATTTTCAATTTTGTTATAAACAAATAGCATCGCATAACCATCATCTTCTGATGTGTACTTTGCTTTGGGTACAAAAACTGCTTCATCAATTTCACAATTATTTCCAAAATCGTGAACATCGTTGGAATTTTTTTCGACATCGTATTTTATCAATACAGTATAGGGATTAATAGATTTTTTTGCGGGAATTTGAGCAGGTGAATAAATAAAATGATGATGCAATGAATCACGATCTTCTTTAATACGTGGAAATTCAATGTGTCTATTATCGAGTTGCTCGTGCTTAATCGTTCCTGAAGATAAATTAATTCGAGTTCGATAAAGTGTTGATGGTTTTTCTGTCACTTCACCTTTATTCATTTTTAATTCAGCGTATCGAACAAAATCCACAATAATTTCTTGTCGATTTTCATAGGCATTCGCAAAATGAAAAACAAAAAATGCTTCTGTGCCAAACCATTTTATTTTTCCTGTTTGGCGCGACATAACACCGATGCGTACACCTAATTCAGGTCGCCATTGAAGCACATCCTTACCTGATTTAGCATTATTAATATCAATCACAATCGGGCAATCGTAAAGAATAACGTAATTTTCTGTCAGTACAAAATCATGGATCATTGTAGAATAACTTTTTTCGATATCAATTTTTTGCTGCAATTGTCCTGTTTTATCAATTCGATAAACGGATAAAAACGGTGGCACAGCATCATAATTAATCATCCACAAATCACCAGTTTTAGGACAGATACGTGTATGTGGTCCAACTTTAAATGGCGTAACCGAACCAGGTGACCATGGGCCAATGGTTTCTAATTCCGCATTGATTTCATAAGCAGAACCCGTTTCATACATCGCAAGATATTTGTTTACATGACGAATAATATGAATAAAAGGTCGATCTTTGCGTTCCGCATTTTCGCCAACCAGTTTTGGGTCAGGCGGTACTCGAAACATAAATCCACCATACAACGCTTTACCTGCACGCCGTTCTGCCAATAATCCTTTTGTTTCAACAAATTTATTTTTATATCGTGCTTTTCCATTTTCAATATAAACCGCATGAATCATCCCATCGCCATCAAATGGAAATGTATAAGTAATGGGCGGGAATTCAGGATTGGGACCGTTTCGCATATACACACCCAATAAATCATCGGGAATTTTTCCAATCACTTCACAATTATCGACGTCCAATTCATCTTTAACAGGTGCATAATTTCCCTGTAAAAACAGATTATTTTTTGTTTTCTCCATAAATTTTATTTTGAGATTTTCAATATACATTTTAGGGTAAAAGCTATTTGCTTTAATACCAATAAAAATAGCGACAATCGTGCCTAACGTGCTTATGATATTGCTTAATCCAAAATAAGCATGCGCTAATGAAACACATGCTGCGAGCAATAACAAAAATCCCCAGATGGCTGATAAATGTCGATGCAATTGTTTTGTGCCTTGATCGGTATATTGTCCTGTAAACGGTTTATTAATTGCAACGGATCCCAGCATAATCGCGCTCATTGCAATATTGCACCATAAATTGGGATGTTGTGTGAAGGCATTGCCGTGGGGAAATAACAATCCAAAAATAATCATCGCGGCAAAAAATAATGCGCCGCCAATTTCTAAAACAATACCACGCAATAAATCTTTTCTTGAAATGATAATAGTTAAAATAAACGCAATGATGGCGCTGTATACAAATGATGTTAGTCCTGCCGAAAAAATAATCCACGGCAGGAACGCTAACCAGATATTATTTTTGCTTTTCATTAAGACCTCAAGTTTCAGTTAAATCCGTCGATTCACATGTCCACAACTTATGAAAATAACAAAGTAATCTGCCAACAAATAATCCCGTGCAAATGCCGGTAGCCCCCAGCATACTAAACTCAAAACCTGTTTGGTTTGCCAATGCGGGGTCAGAACCAAGCTGATACGAGAAATAATATTTAAAAACAAAAATCATGAGAATTAAAATTAAGGTTATCCAACTGCCTTGAAGTTGAATCAATAATTTTTTTCTGTCAACTTTGAATTGATGATTGCGTATTAATAACCAGCCAATTATTGATCCTAAAATAATACTGACAAGCCACACTGAAATCACTGTTGCATTCACATGAAATGCGGTTGTTACTGTGTGAATTGAAAGTGCTAAGAAAACCAACGGCACAATCGTTAATTTTTTAATGGAAACGACTTGTGACGTCGATGCTTTTATTCCTCTTTGCACCAACAGCACAAATAAAAGATAAACCCACCATGGAGTTTGAGATGCTGCAGCCCAGATCGCGTTCATTGTATTACCTCTTTGTTGTTAATAACTTCTTTGTTTCATTACACCAGGCAATTTCTGCTTTTGTGATATGAACACCGTAGCGAATCGTTGCAAGAATATACGGTTTTCTTTTTATTTTTTTGTTTGCTTGTATTTCATGTTCGATGGCTTCAAATTGATTGACTTGTTCAATTGCTTCTTGTTTGTAGGTCTCAATGTGCTTTAAAATAATTTTTTTATCAACTTGATTACCAAAAAATAGTTTTAATAAAAATTCATTGCGATAACTTGTCTGTTCTGTTTTTTTTGAAATCCATTCAGCTAAAAATTTTAATCCCTTGTCTGTAATGCAATAGAGCGCACGCACCCCACCCTTTTGTGCATCGAGTTCACGGCATTCAACATACCCTGCCTTATTCAATTTCTTTAATGTAGGATATAACTGCGCTTCATATTCCATCCAAAAATAATTGGTGCTGCGCGCCATAAATGATTTTATATCATAGGCAGTCATTGGCCTTATGCTCAGGCAACCGAGTATTGCAAACTGTGTCTTATTGATTCGTGCCATATAGTCATATCATTTTTTAATAGGATGATTGCCATTATACATATTCAATATAGTAAATACAATATGTTTAAATAATGACAGTGGGATCAATACATTAGGGAGTTGTCACACAACGTCTACATCAAAAATTCTTTCTGTCTTGAATTAAAAAGGTAATTGATCGTAACTGCTGTGAAAAAAAATTAACGCAACTGTTTGAATGCATTAGAATGCTTTCAGGTTTTTTATATATAAATATACATTTAAGCCTAAAAATACGTATACATATTAATTTTATTTTGCACTATCTCCCTATTTTGCGTATTATTTGCACAGACCAATGCGGAGTTGCTATGATTGAAAATATTATTAGTGCAAACAAACAAATCTTGATTTTTGCAAAAGACAAAAATTTGAAATTTTTATTTTGTAATGAATTTTTTGCGGAAGTGGCCGGCCTGGATTCTCCAAACCAAGTGATTGGAAAAACAGATTACGATCTTGTGTGGAGAAAACAAGCGTCTATTTACACCAATGGAGACATAACTGTTTTGAAAGGAAATGTTTCGGTTAATGTAAAAGAACCAATGTCGCAAAAAACAAAAATGGCAACAGTCATCACTTCAAAATCTGTTTTAATGGATCATAAGGGTTATCCAAGCGGTATT
>Ga0207113_1074_pt1 | contig 32046 bp, 21 predicted proteins | sample Alteio_BWMinHeat_69_FD_153559 | JGI IMG/M metagenome (GOLD analysis project Ga0207113, IMG submission 153559) | Enriched cells from forest soil in Barre Woods Harvard Forest LTER site, Petersham, Massachusetts, United States -... | ecosystem: Environmental > Terrestrial > Soil > Temperate forest >... | reverse complement strand
TTATTCCATCCAGAAATTATTGGAAAAAGAGCTGATCGTAATCATTGGACGCAATGAAGACATGCCCGGGAAACCACTGATATATGCAACTTCCAAATCATTTATGGATTATTTTGGCATTAATCAAACCTCCGACCTGCCAAAACTCAGGGAAGTTTTGGGAGAAAGCCTGGAGGAACCTTCCCTGCTGAATTATAAACCCATCACGCCGGAAATAAATCCCGCCCTCGTTGTAAGTGAAGAAGGTGAATTGCTTGAAAATAATCCCTTATCGCCCACGTCAGAGGATGAGGAAGATAAAGCTTAAAGCCTAAGGCCTAAAGCCTAAGGCCCAAAGCTTAAAGCTATTGATTTAGGAAAATGTAAATATAATTTCCACACTCTCACACCCTCACACTTTCATGCTTGATTGTTATATTCGCAACCATGATGAACTCCCTTTCCCATGCCGATCTTATTACTATAGCAGAAGAATATGGGACACCTGTTTATGTATATCATGCAGAGAAAATTAAAGAACAATACAGGAAGCTGCAAGATGCTTTCAGTAATTCCAATACTGTTTTTTTCTACGCCTGCAAAGCACTCACCAATGTAAACATACTTCGGTATATAAAGAACCTGGGTGCCAATGTAGACTGCAGTTCCATTAACGAAGTGAGGCTTGCACTCCACGCCGGATTTCCGCCTTCCCGGATTCTTTATACATCCAATGGTATCGATTTTAATGAAATCAGAGACGCGAAAGAGCTTGGTGTATATATAAATATTGACAGCCTCTCCAATCTGGAAAAATTCGGCAATGCTTTCGGTTACTCATACCCGGTAGGCATCCGGCTGCGCCCGAATATTCTGGCAGGTGGAAATATAAAGATTTCCACCGGACACGATAAAAGTAAATTCGGAATTCCTGTTGAACAGATTGAACAGATTCTTAAACTGGTAAATAAATATAAGCTGCGGATCAGTGACCTGCATATTCATACAGGCAGTGAAATAAAAGATGTGGATGTTTTTCTCAAAGGAATAGAAGTGTTATTCGACATAGCACCACATTTTGAAAACCTGGAATTCATTGACCTCGGTGGTGGATTTAAAGTGGCAAGCATGGCAGGTGAACAGGAAACAGATATTCTTTTACTTGCTGAAAAAGTAAGCAGGGCATTCGCCAGTCACCCATATAAAAAAGGCAGGAACCTGCAGGTCTGGTTTGAACCAGGAAAATTCCTGGTAAGTGCAGCCGGAAATTTTATTGCCAAAGTGAATGTGATGAAAGAAACCGCAACGGCTGATTTTGTCAGTGTAAACAGCGGTTTCAATCACCTTATCCGTCCCATGTTTTATGATGCTTATCATCATATCGAGAATATCAGTAATCCTGATGGCCCGTTAAAAAATTATTCTGTTGTAGGAAATATTTGTGAAACAGACACATTTGCATGGGACCGGCCGCTGAACCAGGTCCGCGAAGGAGACTTGTTGGTATTCCGTAATGCGGGCGCTTACGGGTTTGAAATGTCATCTAACTTCAATTCACGTTTTAAACCGGCTGAAGTCATAGTACTGGAAGGCAGGGCTCATTTGATCCGCCGCAGAGATCAGTTTGATGATCTTCTCCGCAACCAGCTTGAAGTGATTTAAATTTTTTCATCTTCTGTGCTTTATTTATTTTAAGGGTGTTTTGGAATTAAATTCCACAATTCTTCATCCTAAAATATTTTACATGCCTATAAGAATGACAGACGATCCGGCTGAATCAGACGACAGTGGCGGAGGTTTTGAAGGTGGTGGTGACAGGGGAGGTGGCGGATCCGGTGGTGGCGGACTCTTTGGTTTACTTCCGCTAATATTTGGTCTTATACGCGGACCCAAAAGTCTTCTTCTGATCATAGGACTCGCAGTTGCAGGATATTTTATATTAGGCCGCGGAGGCGGATGTAATATTGCTTCAGTCTCACAGCAAGCTCAGCAACTGGCAACAGGGGGTATTCTCGATCCGCGTGTTTTTGATAAGGCCAAAGTATATGAAGCTCTTGCTGATGATGATAATAAAAATCCGCTGCCTGAATCAGCCAACCTGCAAAAATATGCACCTGCAGTGGGCGATCAGGGAAAACAGGGAAGTTGTGTGGCCTGGAGCAGCGCCTACGGTGCACGAACCATTTTGGAATCTGTCAGAACAGGCTCGGATCCAAATGCATTAAAATTCAGTCCTGCTTTTTTATATAATCAGATCGGACTGAACGGATGTGACGGATCTTATATCAACCACGCCATGGAATTCATGAGCCAGCGGGGTTCTGTCCCTTACGATGCATTTCCTTATAATGATCAGGATTGTAAACGCCAGCCCGATGAACAATTATTGGATCAGGCCAGAAAATTTCGCATGCGTGGTTCAAACAGACTGACTATAGGTGACCGGACAGACCAGATTGATTTACGTGCAATAAAAGAAAATCTTTCACAGGGTGCTCCCGTCGTAATTGGAATGATGGTGGGTGGTAGCTACATGCAGCCTATGATGGGCAAAGATGTCTGGATTCCCGATCAGGATGATAAAACTATGATGGGATTCGGAGGTCATGCCCAATGTGTTGTCGGATATGATGACGCGAAATACGGAGGAGCTTTTCTGATTATGAACAGCTGGGGGCCGCAATGGGGCAACAATGGTTTTGCATGGGTCAATTACAATGTTTTCAAATACTTTGTAAGAGAAGCATACGGACTTGAAGCAATGCCTGCAGTAGGGGCTGCAGCAAACAGACCATTTGAATGCGAAGTAGGCTTGGTACAGGTTAGTTTTAATGGAAAGAAAACTGTTTCCGGCAATTATATTCAATTGAAAAAAACTTCTGATTATGTATTCGAAACGACAGAAGCTATAAAAGCAGGCACCAGGTTTAAAATGGAAATTCGGAATGAATCCGAATGTTTTATTTATGTATTCGGAAAAGAAACAGATGGAAGCAGCTACACATTGTTTCCTTATCCGCGTTCAGACGATCCCACAAAAACTAAATATTCTCCTTTTTGTGGAATAGCAGGATACCGTTTATTCCCGAAAGATAAAAGTATGGAACCGGATAGTATTGGTACTAAAGATATAATGGGTGTGGTAGTAAGTAAAGACAGTTTAAACTGGAGTTCGCTTAATGAAAAAATCAGCTTGAATAAATCAGAAGATTATGGAGAAAGACTCCGTTCTGCTCTTGGATCGTCTACCCGGTTCATCCAGGCTGATCTTTCTTCAAAAGGCAATATTCATTTTAAAGGGGACGAAAATAGTAACCGTATTGTAGCTTGTATAGTTGAGGTAAATAAATAAAAAAAACAGCCACCATAAGGTGGCCGTCTAAATCTGTTTAAGAGTCATCAAATTTTAGTTTTCCGTCAAGAAAAGGTACAGATTTCAGAGTTTTTCGACATTGGATTTCGTTCGGTTTTCAAAAAGGATAAGGGTTCAGGGATCGTCAACGTTTTTTCTAAGGTATTGGATTCGTTTTCATAGGTTTAATATCTTCTAATGGTCTGATCAGTTATTCGGTTTTCTTAGGATTCGGTTCGGTTTTTCTCAGTTCGGATTCTTTCGGTTTTCTTAGGATTCAGTTCGGTTTTTCTCGGTTAGGATTTTCGGGTTTCATCGGATCAGATCATTCGCGCGCTTCAACAATACAAAGATGCAAAGCCTTTCACGCTTTCTTTAACTTATTCGACCGGGTAGGTAAAACCTTCGATTTTTGGGTAAAAAACCACGATAGATGGGTTTTAATGTCCTGTATCTAAGGGTAAACCCTTATGGATGAATGGTTTATTTGTCCTTTATAAGGAAACTTCAAAGTATTCAAATCAAGAACTTTTACTGATCTTAGATATATTTTGTGTCTGCCATTGCTTATTATTCTTTGGAGTAATTATGAGAAAGGCTGAGCGGGTATTTTGTCAATTAAAACTATGATATGAAAAAAGGATTATTACTGAGTTTTCTTTTGATGAGTTTGAATATTTTATTTGGTCAAAATGAACAAAAGGATAGTTTGCTTTATAACAAGCGGGATTTTTTCCTGCAAAATTTTAACCCGGATGCTGTAAATGCCTTTCGCTCAGCAAGTGGAATGCCGGGTCCTCTGTATTGGCAAAACAACGCCAGCTATCTGATACATGCTACTTTAAGTGAAAAAGATACCAGTATTACAGGCGATGTAGTTATTTCTTATACCAATAACAGCCCTGATAAACTGGACTATTTATGGCTCCAGTTAGATCAGAATCTTTTTGATCCTGCATCAAGAGGTGCAGCTGCTACGCCTGTTTCCGGTGACAGGTTTGATGTAAGAAAATTTAACCTGGGAGGCTATCATATTGGTCTTGTATCCGTCACTTATGCGGGTAAGTCGTACAATGTTCAGCCGGTGATATCTGATACCAGAATGCAGATTCGTTTACATAATCCGCTTTTACCAAAAGGCGATAAGATATCCGTCAGAGTAAATTACAATTTTGCGATTCCGAGTCACGGTGCTGACCGCATGGGAAGAATGCATGCAAAAAAAGGAGAGATATATGAAATTGCACAATGGTATCCGCGCATGTGTGTATATGATGATGTGGAAGGATGGAACACTTTGCCTTATATGGGACTGGGTGAATTCTATTGTGAATATGGAAATTTCGACTATTATATTACTGTACCTGCGGAAATGATTGTATTCGGTTCCGGCGATTTGCAAAATGCTTCCGAAGTATTAACTACCGGAGAAATAAAAAGAATTTCATCTGCAGCAATATCTGATAAAACTGTTTCAATAATCAGTCAGGATGAAATTGGAAAGCCTTCTGTCCGGCCCCTTGCCAAAGGAAACCTTACCTGGCATTTTATCATGAAGAATAGCCGCGATGTTGCATGGACAGCTTCAAAAGCGTTTGTGTGGGACGCCGCCAGGATTAACCTTCCTTCAGGCCGCAAGGCAATTGCCATGTCCGCTTATCCGGAGGAAAGCGCTGGCGATAACGGGTATTCCCGGGGAACGGAATACTTAAAAAACAGTATAGAAATATATTCAAAAAATTATTTTGAATATCCCTGGAATACAGCGGTAAATGTAGGAGGATCAGTAACAGGTATGGAATATCCGGGAATTATTTTCAATGAATACAGCGCACAAAAGGCATTTCTATGGAATCTCGTTACACATGAAATCGGACATAACTGGTTTCCAATGATTGTCGGTTCCAATGAAAGAAAATATATGTGGCAGGATGAGGGATTCAACACATTTATAAATTATCAGGCTTCACTTATTTTCAACAATGGCGAGTTTGCCAAAGATCCGATGACAAGCCGAAGAATCTTTAGTATGCTTGATCCGGCAACCTTGCGGAGGTATAAAGACCCGCTTATGATGGTACCGGAAGCAATGGCCTTGACCGACTATGGACAATACTATGGTAAAACTGCCTTTGGATTGATTTTACTGCGCAATGTGATTTTAGGAAAAGACCGTTTTGATTATGCATTCAGGAAATACACCGAGTACTGGGCATTTAAGCACCCCACACCCAACGACTTCTTTCATTGCATGAATAGCACTGCAGGTGAAGATTTGAACTGGTTCTGGAAAGAATGGTTTTTTACTACCTGGACGCTGGACCAGGCATTGTCTGATGTAAAATATGTAGACAATGATTCGTCAAAAGGTATCCTGATAACCATTGAGAACAGAGGTAAAATGATCATGCCGGTAAGTTTGAAAATCATTCAGACAAATGGCGATTCAGCCATTGTTCAATTGCCCGTGGAAATATGGCAAAGAGGAGGAGTATGGACACTCAAATATGCGTCCACAGGAAAGATTGATAAAGTAATCCTGGATCCCAATAAAGAATTGCCGGATGCTGATAGAAAAAACAACGAATGGATTATGAAGGACCGATAGCCGATAACCGATAACCGTTGACCGATAACCGTTGACCTTTGATCATTGATCGATCTCCAAAAAGTAGTTTTAGGCTTTAGGCTTTGGGCTTTAAGCTTTAGGCTTACACAATATTCAACCTTCTGAAAACATCAGCTTTATTGGCCTTGCTGACAGGAATTTCATTTCCCTTGATGAATAAAAGATTTTCCCGCATATCGTCGATTTTATGGAGGTTAACGATATAGGAACGATGCACTTTGAGGAAGTGCTGTTTACTTACTTTTTCCTCGAGATTTTTAATGGTATTATGGGTAATATATTTCTTGCCATCCATAGTAACAAACTTTACATAGTCGCCCATACTTTCAATATATAAAATAGCATCGTTGTTCAGCCTTATCAATTTGCCATCTGTTTTGATATAAATATGGTCTGAAGCGCTATTGGTAGAAATAGTTTCTTTAGAAGGTTGAATTTTCTGTAAAGCCTCCATGAATCGCTGGTAAGTAAAAGGTTTCATCAGATAATCAGAAACATTATACTGAAATGCATTGTAAGCATATTCCGATTTGGCGGTTGTAAGAATAACTTTCGGCGAAAATGCTATTTGATCTAGCAATTCAAAACCATTGGCGCCGGGCATTTCCACGTCGAGAAATATCAGATCCACCGTATTACTGTTAAGAAATGAAAGCGCATCAGTGACATTGCTAAAATGCCCCCTGACTTCAACCTGTCCGCTTTTTTCACAGCAGTTCTTAAGGTAATTCGCGGCTACCTGCAGATCTTCCACAATTATACAGCTGAGACTCATGAGCAATTGCTATTAAACAGTTCCAATTTTTTCTTTTCTTCTTCTATAAGTAGTTTGCTCTGAAATATTTTGTTTTTTAATGCTTCAAATTCACCTGAGAGTTGATCGGGTGAACTGACCGTGCTGCAGATTTGTTCAAATTGCTGGCATTGCTGTTGAACGGAGGTGAGTCCCACGAATCCAAATACTGGTTTGATTTTATGAACAGATGCTTTTAATGCTGCAAGGTTGCCGGAAGAATGACTGAATTCAATATTATCGGTTAATGATACATATTCATCCAGGACAGTATTGAATACTTCCTGCATGTAGTTATAGTCATCGCCGTAGAGGCTATTAAGGTAATTCGCGTCTATTTCGGCGTTGAAAACGAATGCATTAGCTGTTTTCAGGTGATTCATGTTATGGATTCATTTATATTAACGCTTTAAATAATAATTATTATGCCTGCCGCGTTTTAATATTCAAATAATTTCATCTGATACCCTCCCTGAAATCCCGCCTATCGCCCATTTTGTGGTCTGTCTATCAGGATATTGTATATTCGGGATTAGATCCGGCTAATACTCTTTCCCAACGGAAGAAAATAATCAGGTTCAATCAGTTCATATTTCTTACCCTTTGCGGTACTCTTCTTTCAGTAGTCAGTTATTTTACTTTAAGTCTATATATAAGTGCACTGGTAAATCTTTCAGCAGGTTATATTTTTATCCTTGCCTTTCATCTTAATTCCAAGAAAAGATTTGAACTGGCACGTATCATAGCCATCGTCAATCTCAATCTCTATCTGATTGTTATGAATTATATGGAAGGATTACGTGCAGGCGAGTACCTGCTCTATTTTCCATACTTCCTCGTAATGACCCTGGTGATTGATGTGAAAAGAAATTTCACAGAGCTGAAATTTGTTTACCTTATTACCATCATCTCTGTACTGATTTGTTTGAACCTTAGTCCCTTTGAAAATTATTACCAGGTCCGGATAGCCGGAATGTTCACACGATTGTACAGTTCTAACCTGGCGATCTCTCTAACCCTGACTACTTTTTTCTCTTATTTTATTTTCCGTGTTAACCGTGACCACGAAGAAGCGATTTTGAAAGAAAAGCATTTTGTAGATACTATATATAATACTTCCCTGGATGGTGTGCTGATCATGGATTCAGAAAGCCGTAAAATCATCGGTTGTAATAACAGAGCCTGTGAACTCCTGCACATAAAAAATAAAAAAGAAATAGAAGGTACGGCCATCGAAGACTGGTTCACCAGCGAACATATCAAGTTATTCAAAACAATTGAATTGAATCTTTCTACTGAACAGGCAAAAGACTGGCAGGGAGAGCTGGCATTAACTTCTGCAGAAAGAACCTTTTTCGCATTCGTAAATATTGTACCCTTCCTGGATTTTGGAAAAAGATTTTTGAAGATCAGTATACTGGATATTTCTGAAATAAAGACCGCCCAGTTTGAACTGATGAAAGCCAAACAAAAAGCCGAAGTGGCATCTCAGGCTAAGTCTCGTTTTCTTTCCAATATGAGTCATGAGTTGCGCACTCCGCTCAACGGGATCATTGGAACTTCAAATTTATTGCTGCAGGAAGACTATCTGCCTGATCAGAAGTCTCATCTCGATATTCTGAAATATTCATCCGAGCACATGATGATGCTCATCAATGAGATCCTTGACTTTGGTAAAATTGAAGTTGGAAAACTGCAATTGGGAGAACATCCGGTAGATCTGAAAAAATTTCTCGAGAAGATAAATCTCCAGTTCTCAGCACAGGCACATGCGAAGAACCTTGGTTTCAAAATGGAATACGACAGTCTGGATATCGAAGTGATGACAGATGAAACCCGGTTGAACCAGGTATTCAGTAACCTGCTTTCCAATGCTATCAAATTCACCCATTATGGTGAAATTACTGTTGTAGCGAAAAAGATATTTTCAACCAGTCAGAAAGCGACCATTCAATTCATGGTAAAGGATACCGGTATTGGCATTCCTTCCAATAAGCAACAGGAAATATTTGAAAGTTTCACACAGGCAGATGTAGATACTACCCGGAAATACGGAGGAACAGGACTTGGATTGTCCATCACTAAGAAACTGGTCAATCTGTTTCATGGCGAATTACAAGTCGAAAGCGAAGAGGGCAGGGGCTCTACTTTTCATTTTACATTAAAGCTTGCCATCAATGAGAACAGGAAGCGTTATATAAATGAAGAACGTGTAAAACATTTATCTCTTTTTCCTGGTATCAAAGTATTGGTAGCTGAAGATAATGCTATCAATATGTCTATTGCCCGTCGTTTTCTTCAGAAATGGGGAATCGAAGTAAAAGAAGCATACAATGGTAAGGAGGCCGTGGAGCTGTTTTCCCAACATACATTCGACCTGATTCTGATAGATCTGGAAATGCCTGAAATGGACGGCATTACCGCCCTGGGAGAAATAAAAAAAATAAATGCTGCCGTGCCGGCCATTGCATTTACGGCCGCTGTTTATGATAATATCCGCGCCGATCTTTTATCAAAAGGATTTATGGAATTTGTACCCAAACCTTTCCGTCCGGAGGACCTCCACAGTAAAATCTCCATGCTGCTCTCTGCTAAAAGCAATATTATTTAAAGTCAGGATACAGGTAAAAATCAACGTTTTATCAAATCCGCCATAACAATTCCTTTCTCATAACGGTTTGTTAACAAATAAAATTTAAGGATCCGTTAAACCGCGGAGACCAAATCCCGTCTGAATAAAAAAATAATCGTCAATTATGAAAGCAAACCTCATTCGCCGGATGGCAATCGCTTTTTGCCTGCTATCCTGTATAAGTATTTATTCCTGTCAGAAAAGCAATTCAGCTTCTTCACAGGATAATTCGTCAGCAAACCTTACTACAACAGGAGATGATCAGCAACAGGTTTCCACTGAGTCGGATATCATCACTGATGATGCAAATACCGCTCTGAACGGTCAGTCTGTTTTTTCAGGCGACAACAGCAGCACGGCATCAATAAGTGGTAATACGGAAGTTAACAGCACGGATGCTGTTATGGGTACCTCTTCACTGGTGAATGTTCATCAGTTAATTTGTGATGCGACAATTACCTATGACACATCAAACAACCAGCGTGTTATTACTATTGTATATGACGGCACGAATTGCTGGGGAAACAGAACGCGAAATGGTAAAGTGATTATTACAGTGCCATTAGGACAGCATTGGAAGGATGTCGGAGCTACAGCTAACATTGTTATTGATGAATTGAAAATTACCCGTTTAAGGGATAATAAAAGTATTGTCATCAATGGTAACAAAACATATACAAACGTAACCGGCGGTCTATTAAAAAATCTGGCAACACTTCTAACCATTACCCATACAATTAAGGGAACTATGTCAATTGATTTTGACAATGGCACTACAAGAGCCTGGAATGTTTCGAAACAAAGAGTATTCACATATGACAATGGTATCGTTATCACAACAACCGGAACTTATTCTGATGGTACAAATGATGATATTGCCGAATGGGGATTGAACCGTCTGGGAGAATCATTCCAAAGTTTGATAAGTGAACCTAAAGTAATTCGTCAGGATTGTGATTTCAGATTAACCAGTGGTCAGAATACAGTGATTACAGATATTGGAACTTCTGTAATAACATATGGACTTGATTCCAGTGGCAATCCAACTGGTTGTCCAGGTTCAGGTACATACTATTATAAGTTAGTATGGACAGGTGTTAATGGTAAAACATTTACAATTATCCGGCCTTATTGATCCGTACTTTTTTATTTCAGAACCCCTTCAGAGCGCGGAGGGGTTTTTTTATGGGGTTATGGGTTATAGGTTATAGGCTATGTGATAGGAGTTAGTTTTAATAAATTTTTTAATCGAATACTAATAACATTTATAATATCTCATATCTCATATCTCATATCTCATATCTCATATCTCATATCCCATATCCCATATCTCATATCCCATAACCAACGATGCTTCATTCAAAATTTTTTATTATTTTACACGTCTGGTTATGATAACAAAAGCTTCGATCGTTGGGTTTTTTTCCAGGAGAAAGGCACTTATATCTCCAAATTAACAGGTGGACAGTTTAACGCATATCGCTATCGGCGCCTGCATCGGGGATCTGTTTCTGGGGAAAAAAATTGGCAAAAAAGCGATGCTATACGGAGCTATCGCAGCCAGTTTGCCTGACATAGATTTTATTACTTCATTCTGGATGAACACGCCGGATGATTTATTGGCTCACCGTGGATTTACACATTCTTTTTTATTTGCTTTCCTGATAATCATTTTACTCGCTATTTTTTTCAGAAAGCGCCATAGCGCCGAAGAAATTCCTGTTAAAACATGGCTGGTTTTCATGGGGACTGAAATATTTTCCCATATTTTCATAGATGCTTTTAATGCATATGGTATCGGATGGTTTGAACCTTTCAGTCACTACAGAGTATCATTTAATGTGATTTTTGTTGCTGATCCTTTTTTTTCCATATGGCCTGGAATTGCTGCAATCTGTTTACTGATTCTGAACCGTAACAGTAATAAAAGAAGAAGGATCGCGAAATTGGGACTGATTTTTTGCTCTCTCTATTTGTTATATTGCTTTTCAAATAAAATCAGGATCGACAATAAAACCAGGTACGCACTTATTCAGAAGGGAATTCATTATAACCGGTATTTGACAACACCTACCCCCTTTAATAACTGGTTATGGTATGTGGTTGCTGAGACAGACGCGGGATATCAAATCGGATACTGTTCTGTATTTGATAAAAATGAACCCATTGAATTCAAATATTTTCCGCGGAATGACTCTTTATTGAAACCCTGGAATGGTCGCCGGGATCTGCGCAAGCTCATCCGCTTTTCAAGAGGATATTATACTGCCGGAATCTCTAATCACGGCATCGTATTCAACGATCTTCGATTCGGTCAGATAATGGGTTGGGAAAACAATGATGCAGATTTTGTTTTTCATTATTATCTGAATGAGCCCGGCGCGAACTATCTCATTATACAGCGCGGCAGATTTGCAAACTGGAATTGGAATTCAGTAAGAGCATTCATTCATCGCATCCGCGGAAATTAATCTCAGTTATTTTTAAACGGTCATCGGTCATCCGTCAACCGTCAACCGCCAACCGTCATCCGTGATCGATCAACCACCAACTGCCAACCGCCAACCGTCAACCTTTAACAGTCCCCCCGGAAGCGGGATACTGTTTCAGTAACTAACTTAATTTTTCACCCTTATTTTATTTAAAATTAACAAATACGGGAGAGGATATTTATAATTAATAAAATATTCTGGTCGAAAAAATATTGTTCAGAGAAGGAAAATAATGGATCAGCGTGAATATTTAATACATTAAAAATATGGGCTCATAAGCAGTACAGCAATCCTTATGTGATGGCTGTCTTAACAAATGGGGTCAACCCCATTTCTAAAGCTAAAAAGTAAAAGACTGCTTATGAGAAATTTACTATTCCTGTTATTGATTTTCGTTTCATTTTCTGTTTATGCACAAAATGAAATGGCATCAGGTAAGATTACAAACTCCAGAGGGGAACCCATTTCATTTGCCACCATTACAGTGAAAGGAACGAAAGTTTCAGCTGTTGCAGAAGCGGATGGCACTTTCAGAATCAGAGCCAATGCAGGACAGACCCTCATTGTATCTGCCACTTCTTATGCATCGAAAGAGTTTCAACTTGGTCAGTTAGCAGGCAATGAATTTGTTTTACAACCGGGTAACACTTCATTAAATGAAGTAGTTGTAGTTGCATTGGGACAAAGCAAGAGCAAAGCAAAAATCGGTTATTCAACTGCAACATTCAATACAGATGCAATTAATAAAGTTTCACCGGTAAGTATGATGGATGGGTTATCCGGCAAAGTAGCGGGAGCTGATATTTCAAACGTCAGCGGCACACCGGGTGGATCCACCAAAGTAGTGCTTCGTGGTTTTGGAGTAATCGGTGGCGGTAACAATCAGCCATTATATGTTATCGATGGAATTCCATTGAGTGATGCGAGTATAAATATTGGAGGTGCAGGTGGAAACGGTCCGGCACTCACTGACTATGGCAATGGAATGACAGATATAAATCCAAACGATATTGAATCCATCACTGTGCTGAAGGGGACTTCAGCTTCTTCATTATATGGATCAGTAGCAAAAAATGGCGCCATCCTGATTACAACTAAAAAAGGTAAAGCAGGAAAACTTACCGTCGGCCTCGCGAGTTCTTTCAGTGCATCCGTGGTAGGAAAATTGCCGGATGAACAAACCCAGTTTGGACAAGGCTGGGCTGGTGTATCAGATCTTGGTCAGAACGGAAGCTGGGGACCAGCACTGAATGGTAAAATGACAGCCTGGGGGGCAATCGTAGATAATTCCCAGCTGGTAAAGCCATTTGCATTTCAAAAAAACAGTATCAGGGACTTTTATGAAACAGGGATTGAAGCAAACAATACAATTTCTCTCTCCGGTGGTAATGAAAAAACAAGTTTTTATTTCTCTTATGGTAATGTTTCCAGCAACGGAATCCTGCCGGGAGATTATGATAAACTCCAGAGAAATAATTTTAGTCTCCGCTTAAACACCACATTTGATAATCTCTCGCTGGCTGTTTCATTGAATTATTTAAACAGGCATCTGACTACACCTGCAAAATTTTCTTTAGCCGGACTGGGTAATGATTTATTCAATAATATTCTTCAGATCCCGGTTGACATGCGCATAAAGGATTTCAGCCTTTATAATAATAAATTTTTCAACGTTGATAATTATTTTACACCGTTTGCTGAAAATCCATACTATGACCTGACACAAAATGGCAGTGAGTCCGGCTCAGACCGCATATTCGGTAAAATTGACCTCACATACAAAATCGATCAGGCATTATCCGCTGAGTTCAGGATCGGGGGAGATTTTACCAACACCTCCACTTCTATCTGGAATGCAGTGAACGCACCATCGCCGGGCAGCTGGAACTCCGGCAATAACGTGGACGGTTCAGCAAGAGCCCCTGACATCGGCTCTTACCAGCAACAGGCTGATTATAATGGATTGATAGATGCGGACTTCATTGTAAAATATGTAAAAGATTTAAATTCTAATTTTAACCTGGATGTGCTTGCCGGAGCTAATTATTATCAGTCAAAAGCTACGAATCAGACAGCTGCTATTCAGGGACTCACTATTCCGTTGTTTTATAATTTGTCCAACTCAAATAGCCCGCCAACCGCCGCAAATAGTTTATTTGAAAAAAGGCTCATCGGCATCTATGCACAGGCAACAGTGGGTTACAAGGAGCAGTTGTATTTAACAGTCAACGCACGAAACGACTGGTCAAGCACGCTGCCAATAAATAATAACGCTTTTTTTTATCCTGGTGCCAATCTTTCCTGGCTTGCTTCACAGACTTTTGATATGAGGGACAGCAAACTTTCATTTTTGAAGTTCAGGGTGGCGTATGGCGAAACCGGTGCGGATGCATTACCATATCAGATTTACCCTACCATACAACAGGGAAATATTCCCGCAACTACCGGCATGCCTTATGGGTCGATTACATTTCCAATTGCAGGTGTGAACGGGTTTACCATCACACCCAGTATTGGAAATCTTAACCTGAAACCCATTATTACCAAGGAACTGGAGTTGGGTGCAGAAGTAAAATTCTTTGATAACCGGATCGGTCTGGATGCAACGATTTATAATAAAGAAACAGATGGCCAGATATTCAATGTCCCCATCTCTCCGTCCAGCGGCTACAGCGGTTTAATTGAGAATATAGGAGTTGTAAGCAACAAGGGTATAGAACTAACCCTAAATGTAACACCCGTGCGCAGCAGGGATTTCAGCTGGACATTCAATTATACATTTTCAAAAAATGAAAGCGATGTTGTTAGCCTGTCAAACGGTTTGAATAAAGTTCAGATTGGAAATGATGGACTGACCGGGGGAATGGAATTTGATTTGTTCCCCGGTAAACCGGTAGGAATATTTGAGAGCCCCGCCCCGGTATATTCTCCTGATGGAAAAATCGTCGTGGACCCCAATTCAGGATTCCCGATAGTAAATCCAAATAAAGCTGATATTGGAACTTCTCAAAGAGATTTCACGATGGGCCTGGTGAATACCCTCACATATAAAAACTGGGCACTCAGCTTTTCTCTCGACTTTAGGAAAGGGGGTTACTTCTACAGTTCTACGGCTGATATAACGATGTTCTCGGGTAATGCGTTCATTACTACTTATAATGACCGGAAGCCTTTTATTATACCAAATTCTGTAAACCAGATCACTGATGCAGGAGGTAAGACGGTTTATGTGGAAAATACAAAATTCATCCCACAAAGCAGTTTTGACGCTTATTTCTACACAAATAATAATAAGCCATTGGCTTACCCGATGCGACTGATCGATAAATCTTTTCTTAAACTGAGAGATATCGCACTTTCTTATACGCTGCCTCAAAAATGGGCAACCCCCATTCACGCAAGCAGTCTGATGCTTTCGGCTTATGGAAGGAATTTCATACTGTGGCTTCCAAAACAGAACGCCTACATAGATCCTGAAGTTTCGAACCTCGGAAATGATCTGCAAAGCGAATTCGGAGAATATTCTCCAACAGGTCCGACCACGGTTCAGTATGGCTTATCACTTAAAGCTAATTTCTGAAAGAATAAAACCATTTAAAAATCTCAACCGGCTATCAATGAAATGGAAAAAAATAATGGGGGTGAGTTTAATCATCAGTTGCTTTTCTACATTTTCCTGCAAGCAGCAACTGAATATTAACCAGGATCCCAATAATCCGTCAACAAGTCTGGCTACCGAACAATTATTATTTCCGGCTGCAACCATATCTGCCGCTTCCGCCATTGGTGGAGAACTGGCTATCATCGGTATGTTATGGTCTGAATTTACTACAGAAGATGTTTCTTCTTCTCAGTACCGGAATTTTGATTCTTACAATGTAGTCAGCACGGATTTGAATACAGATTACAATCAATTATATACAGGTGCATTAAATGATCTTCAGCTGATCCTTGAAAAAGCAAAATCTTCCCAGGACTGGAATTACAACCTCATGGCAACCGTGATGAAGGTTTATACCTACCAGGTATTGGTAGATATGTACGATCAGGTTCCTTACACAGATGCATTGCAGGGCGCTTCCGATCTTCAGCCTAAATTTGATAATGGCGACAGTATTTACGAATCATTATTAAGTTCCCTTGATTCAGCATTAAACCAGGATTTTACTGCTTCTACAAACTCAACTCCGGGCAGCGAAGACTTTTTATTCAATGGAGATATGTCCCAATGGAAAGCATTTGCCAATACTTTAAAATTGAAAATGTACCTTAGGATGGTCAATGCCAAACCAGCTGAAGCCCAGGCAGGAATAACTGCATTATATAATGCAAACGCTGTGTTCTTAACGGTAGATGCAGGTGTTACTCAATGGACCACAGTACCAAATAAACAGAATCCCTTCTATGCCCAGAATATTTTTGCATTAAATACTCCTTCAAATTTGAAGGCCAGCGTAACCTTTATTACCTGGCTGACCAAAAATAACGATCCACGCATCGTATCATATTTTGGTACGGCCACGCCGGTTGGTATTGATCAGGGGAACTATCAAAGTAATAATCCGGTTTATAAAACGGCTACAACTTTTGTTCAGCATGCAACTGATCCGGTTCAGTTTATTTCCGGTCCTGAATCCTTTTTCATGCAGGCAGAAGCCAGGGAGAGATATTTTGGAGGAGATCAGGCGCAGGCATTATACAATGCCGGCGTGCAGGCCGCATTTGCTTTCTATGGATTTGATGCGACCACCTTTATTGCCCCGGGAGGTGCATATGAATATCCGACAGCCGGAACACTGGATGATAAGATTGACGCGATCATAACACAGAAATGGGCCTCCTTTCCAGGCTCTCATGCGCTCGAAAGCTGGATGGAAAGAAACAGGACCGGATTCCCTAAATCGAGTCAGGTTTATTCAACGGATCCTTCATATATACCAGGACAATTTGTTGTTTCAGCATCTTCAGTTATCGGAGATGCATATCCTAAAAGAATTGTTTTTCCTGACAATGAGAGGTCGAGGAATACAAATACACCTGCACAGGTTCCTATAACAACACCAGTTTGGTGGGGGCAATGATTTTAAATATAAAATAAGATATCATGAAGAATATTTTTAGAATTGCATTTCTCTGTTTACTGGTTCTGACCTATTCCTGTAACAAGGAAACAATTGTTGATACACCAACCCAGGTAGGAATTTCGAAAGTTGCTTACTATCCATCCATATCTATTAACGGTCCGAAGTTCATTGCTGTAACGGAAGGAAACGGTTATACCGATCCGGGGGCAACTGCCATGCTGAATGGCGATACAATATCTTACAAAACGAGCATGACTATAGATGCATCGACAACATCCGGCGTATACACCATAAATTATACTGCTACCAGTCCGGACGGTACCAATAGTGATCAGCGGATTGTAGTTGTTGTCCCAGCTTCAGTTGTAGCGGATCCTGTAATTATTGCAAATGATTATTCAGGTACCTACCTGAGGGCGGCTACAGGTGTGACCAGTACCTGGACAAAAATCTATACAGGAGTTTATACCGTTGAAAATCCGGGAGGTTCTTCCGGTGTGGGTCTCCTGGTTGTCGCAACAAATTATTCAGCTAACAATATTCAGATTCCAACGCAGAACAGTCCTTATTTCGGTGGAATAGTCAGTAGTTCTGCAACAACCTATAATCCTCCCGGCACTTATACCTGGGTTTATTTTGCTCCTGGTTATGGAACCGGACCAAGAACTTTTGTAAAGCAATAAAACGTATTATATGAATAGAATTTTCAGAATTTCGGCAATTATCATTTTGTTTTCCATGTCCTGTACCAAAAAACTCGAAAACCCCGGCGCCACTAATACAGTTGCCATGTCGAATGAATGGTGGGTGACACTTACCCTGGGTGGAAATGATCTGATCGGAAAACACGTTCTGTTTTCTACTTATAATACTTCCGCGAATGTTGCAGATTCACTCTGGCTGGACGACCTGGGAAATGGTTATGATTTCAAATGTAAAGTATTGGCAAATCCAAAGGCTTTAACGTTTACAACAGACTCTTCGCAGAATTTATACTATGATATCAAGGTACACATCGCAAATGGAAAGATCATTCCGAATGGTGGTATGGGTAAATCAACCGGGAGTGTGGTTGATAGCATATACATGGAAGCTTCGTTCAGCGATGATCCTGTCGATACCTTTATCATCAGTGGAGTGGCCCGTTCCCGCTGGGCACAGGACGACTACTGACCGGTTTCTTAAACAAATACTTACACAAACAATTCCAATCATCTCTTAATCAGTCAATTTAGGTAACAGTAAGTTCATAGTATTTTAATGCTGGGTTTATATGCGGAATCTATTTTTGCTAAACCCATTAAAATGAAATTCGTATTCTGTTGTTACTTCCTGCTGATTTCAGCAGCAGCAATCGCACAACCTGCTCCGAACGCTGAAAACATATTCATCATCACCACGGATGGTTTCCGGTGGCAGGAAGTCTTTACCGGCGCTGATTCCGACCTGATCAGTAATCCCCGTTATGTTGAAGATACCACACTGCTAAAACAATTATACTGGGATTCCACAGCCGAACTCCGAAGACAGAAACTAATGCCCTTCTTCTGGAATATTGTGGCGCAGCAAGGCCAGTTGTATGGAAACAGGTTATATGAGAATAAAGTGGACGTTGCGAATTTTTACAAAATATCTTATCCGGGTTATAATGAAATGTTCACAGGTTATCCCGATCCTGTCTTTATTCCCAATATTCCTGTCCACAACAGGAATACTAACATCTTCGAATACCTGAATGCCAGGAAAGAATACGCCGGTAAAGTTGCCATTTTCAGCTCATGGAATATTTTCTCAGCTATTTTAAATAAACATAGAACACATCTTCCGGTAAATAGCGGATATGAAAACCTTCCGGATGATAGTTCATATAATAATGAAATGATCAATGTTTCACAGGATTTAATTGTTCATAAAAAGAATACACGGTACGACCTGCTGACATATCTCAGCGCGCGGGAATACATAGAACATAATCAGCCGAAAGTTGTGCTGATCGGATTTGGTGAAACGGATGAATATGCGCACGGAAAACGTTATGATTTGTATTTGCAGCAGGCGGCAAATGTTGATAAAATGATTGCCGAACTATGGTACTATGTTCAGACCAATCCATTCTACAGAAATAAAACAACATTTATTATTACGACCGATCACGGCCGTGGTAAAAATCCAACCGCCTGGTATAAACATGGAATTCTGACGAAAGGATCAGGGGAAACATGGTTTGCAGTAATCGGACCGGGAATTTCAAGAGGGGGAGAAATAAAATCCGACCAGCAGAACTATCAGAAACAAATGGCATCAACAATTGCCAGCTTGCTTGGGGAACAATTTGATTCCCGAAAAAATAATGCTGACCCCATTTTTATTCCTATGGCAACCGGGTACAATACAGCCCTGTTAAGGCATCCCAAATGATCACTTTCATAAAGGTTCAGGCAGCTTCCATTCTGGGATCTTTAGCAGACTATCTGATTACCATCATCCTGGTGGAGATCTTTCACAGTTGGTATCTTTATGCAAATCTTGCGGGAAATATCTGCGGAGGCAGTTTACAGTTTATTCTTAGCAGGAACTGGGTCTTTCATGCATATAAAGGCAAAACAGGAAATCAGGCTTTTAAATTCATACTTTTTTTTGCAGGCAATATTTTACTCTCAGCTGCAGGTGTTTATTTTTTCACCCACTTTCTTGGTATTAATTATATCATTTCAAAAACTCTTACATCGGTATTGTTAGGAGTCAGCTATAATTATTTCATGCTGAAGAAATATGTCTTTGCCTGAACCTTCTGTTATCGGTCATCGGTCCATGACTCACTCCGAGCGCAGGCTGGTTACCGGATTTGCACTGGCAGCTTTGACTGCATGGACACTTACCGTTAGTAACGCGATCAATGAAGCCAGCATGCCAGCCAGTATAAATACCCACCATTCTATGCTGACGCGGAATGCAAAATCCTTCAGCCAGCTATTCATGGCGAACCAGGCAATAGGAAAGGCCAGGATAGCCGCGATGACGACCAGCTTGAGAAAATCTTTCGACAGGAGAGTAACAATCCTGCCAACATTGGCACCCAGCACTTTCCTTACACCGATCTCTTTAATTCGCTGTGTAATGGCAAATGAAGACAGGCCGAACAATCCCAGGCAGGCTATAAAGATCGCAATGCACGCAAAAAATATATACAGGGTTCCCTGTTTCTGTTCACTCTCGTAAAGTTTATTAAAATTCTCATTCAGGAAACTGAATTGATAAGGTGTTTCCGGTAAAAGTGTTTTCCATGTTTTTTCCAGATATCCAAGCGTCCCCGCGATATTGTTACCAGCTATCCTGATCGTAATATTGTTATAGTATTGCTGCGAAGGAGGATTCATTGTCAGAACCATGGGAACGATTTTCTGATGCATGGACTCAAAATTGAAATCGGCTATAACACCAATAATATGGCCCTTTTGATTACCGTATTTAAAATCTTTTCCGACTGCGTCCTTGGGATTTTTCCATCCGAGCACATGAATGGAAGATTCATTCAGTATAAAGCTTGCCGTATCCGTAGCAAATGCTCTTGAGAAATTCCTTCCCGCTACAACTTTGATATTGTAAACCGGAATAAAATCATAGTCGACATTTACCATTTTGATATCCGTATTTACCGGCCTTAGTGAATCCCCGACAAGGGTAAAAGCTCCCTGTGCATCCAATAATCTTCCGGTCGGAATTCTGGATGAACGCCCCATTTCTTTAAAAGAAGTATTATGCAAAAGGGTATTGCGGAAAACATCATATTGTTTATCCACATCATTGCCATAGGGTAAAATGATCTGATGTTCTTTTTCAAAACCCAGCGATTTATTCTGGATATAATGCAATTGCTGAAAAACAATGGCCGTAGATATGATCAACACAATACTGATGGCAAATTGCGCCACCACCAAAACTTTCCTTAGAGAAATGCTGCTTCCCCCGGTTTTAAACAGACCCTTTAACGTTTTTACAGGCTGAAATGAGGACATAAAAAGGGCAGGATATATTCCGGAAACAATTCCAAGTATAAATGGCGTTAATAATAATGGGATTACGATTTTCCATCTTAGCAAGTCATGATAAGAGATTTGCTGTCCTGAAATTTTATTGAGCCAGGGAATTGCCATCGTAGTGAGAAAGAATGCGATTAAAGTAGCTAACCAGCAAAGCATAACGGACTCGCTAAGGAATTGAAAAATAAGTTCTTTCTTTCTGGCGCCGATCACCTTCCGGATTCCAATTTCACGCGCTCGCAGCGCTGATCTTGCGGTTGACAGATTCATATAATTGATACAGGCGATCAATAATATAAATAAAGCGATGAGGGAAAATATATATACACGGCTGATGTCGCCATTTGGTTCGGCTTCATAATCCATTTTGGATCTCAAATGTATATCCGTTAATTTTTGCAATCCCAGTTTGGTAAATTTTGACGGATTCTGTCCGTTGAAATCTTTGTGATCCATATGCTTGTCAACAAATTCAGGGAATCGCCCGATCATATTTTTTACCTGGTAATTTTCAGGAAGCAGGAGAAAATTAAAAAAGGAATTGTTGCCCCAGCTTGTGCGTAAATTTTCAGCTCCGTAAACAGTTGAATCATTCAGAGTGGAGAAAGACACAAGGGCGTCTGGATGCATATGGGAATTATATGGAAAATCTTTATAAACTCCGGTTACTTTAAGATTGAATTGATTGTACGCCCTTATCGTTTTATTCATTGGATCTTCACTTCCAAAATATCTCTTTGCCATATCTTCTGATAACATAACCGTAAATGGATCTGACAGGGCAGTTTTAGGATTGCCTTCTTTTACTTTCAGGGTAAAAACATCAAACAGATTATCATCAGCAAAGTATATATTGGTTTCATTGAATAAATTCTCCTTGTACCGGAAGGATGTTATGCCATTTTTTAACATCCTTGTCATTTTCTCTATTTCAGGAAAATCATTGGTCAGATAAGGACCGAAAGCAGGAGCGATGGTACTCAGGTTCAGGGATATCGACCCGTCCTGATTATTAAAACTTCTTGTCACCCGGTAAATACGATTTGCATTCTTATTGTATTTATCATAACTCAGTTCATTCAGAATAAATGCTAGTATCAACAAGCAACAGGTGAGGCCGATAGCAAGGCCAAACAGATTGATGAATGATGTGAACCTGTATTTCATCAGATTCCTGAATGCAATTTTGAAATAACTCCTGATCATGATAATTTTTTGATAAGTCTAAAATCACATAAGACATGCCATGATATAATTAGTTGAATATTACCCACTTACGTCATGCTATCAGAAAATTGTGTTCGATTCTGAACAACACATGTTCTATTTATATAACCAGAGATGGTGGTGTTACCTATATGTTAACGGGCATAATTCCGGAATTCTCCGACCACTATTACAAATTGATTTACGTAATTGTAGTTTAGATAAAACAGCAAACTTATTTAAAACAGATCTTGAAACTAAATTTTCGATTCTCTGTTAGGTGAAGAGCTGGTCCCAAATCAAAACATGCGTATTCTTTTATTTTTTTCTATTTTATTCCTCACAGGAATTTCTGTCTTTTCACAGGTTAATAATCCGGCAAATACAAAAAACAAGATAACGGGATCAGTAAAAGGTACCATCGTAGATACAACGGGTAAGCAGGATATGAGTGAAGCGACGGTTACAGTCAAACCCATTGGTCCGGATTCCGTAAACATTCAATTTATGACCACCAACGAAAAGGGTTATTTCATTGTAAAAAACCTTCATCCCGGATCATATCATCTGCTCATCAGCTTTGAAGGATATCGTCATCTCCGGAGAGATATTACGATCAGCAGTACAAATAAGGATATAGATCTTGGTATTCTGAATATGCGTAAGTCCACGGAAATGCTGGAAGAAGTAACCATTGAAAGGCCGCCGATGGCTGTTCATAAAGACACGGTAGAATATAATGCGGGCAGTTTTACGACGAAACCCAATGCACTGGCGGAAGACCTCTTAAAAAAAATGCCAGGTATACAGGTTGATAAAAACGGAGTAATTACCGCACAGGGGGAAACAGTAAGTCGCGTGCTGGTAAATGGTAAACGCTTTTTCAATGACGATCCAAAACTGGCAACCAGGAACCTTCCTCCGGACATCATAGATAAAATTCAGGTTTTTGATGACCTGAGTGATCAGAGCAAATTCAGTGGCTTCGACGATGGCAACAGGGTAAAGACCATTAATATCATTACTAAAAAAGATAAGCGTCAGGGATATTTTGTGAAACTGGTAGGCGGTATTGGTACAGATCAGAATTATGATGAAAGCATAAATATGCACCGGTTTGATAATGACCAGCAGATATCATTGCTGGGACAGGCAAATGATATCAACAAACAAAATTTTACACCGGACATTATTTCAGGTGGAAGAGGAGGAGGCGGAGGAGGCGCCAGCACCTCTGCGAATTCTTCTGGTGTTACGACCGTCTGGGCTGGTGGCGCAAACTACAGGAATTCATTCGGCCCTAAAACTGATTTCTACGGAAGTTATTTTTTCAACAGTCAGCACATAGCTGTCAGTCAGCAGGACAGTACCATAAAACTCATCACGGGCCAATCAGGTCAGGACAGTTCCAATACAACTTCCGGATATCAGTCAAGCATTCAAAGGTTGCAGTCACACCGTGTATATTTGAATCTGGAGCAGAAATACGATAGCAACAATTCACTTGTATTCCGCCCTAACCTGACCTTTCAGAGAAGTGATCCCAGCGCGAGTTCAAACTCCACTACCGTCGACAATCACGGGTCGCCTGTAAATACTTCAATAGGGAATTCCTCCAATTATAATAATGGTTTTAATATCAATGGATCCAATTTGCAGTTCAGGCACAGATTCGCAAAGAAATACCGGACTATCTCTCTTGACATCAATGGTACCGCGAATGTGAATGAAGGATATGGATATAATTATGCAATAAATGATTTTTATAATCTGGGTAAAGTTGATACACTTAATCAATATATAACTGATACCCTCCATTCATATACGATCAGTCCCACATTGTCTTATACAGAACCTGTGGGTAAGAATCAGATCCTGGAATTCAATTATAATTTTAACTATCAGCATAATGTATCCATCAACAATACATATGATTTTGTCGATTCATTGAAAGGCTATGAACAATTTGACAGCCTGTTCAGTAACTCATATAAATTCGTATCTCATTCCAACAGGTTCACACTGAATTACAGGGTTCAGAATCCCAAGTTTAATTTTTCAGTAGGATCCGGAATACAATTCACCGGATTCAATAGTCTGAACACCACCAAAGATATCAGTGTGGTTCAGAACTATGTGAATCTTACACCCACAGTCAATTTCCAATATGCCATTTCGAAAACAAAACATTTTCGTCTTAACTATTCAGGAAGAACGGGTACTCCTTCTGTAACGCAGCTGCAGCCATTAATTACAACGACTGATCAGATTAATTACCAGGTAGGTAATCCCGACCTGAAACCGCAGTTCACACATAGTCTGCGCATGCTATATTCATCGTTCGAACCCGGATCGCAGCACGTGGTCTTTGCAACAATCAATGCAAGTACGATCGTAAATGATATACAATCGGCTGTTTATTATAATTCAAAGGGGGGTCAGCAAACCACTTACGTAAACCTGAACGGTACTTATAATATCTCTGGATATTTTAATTATGGTATCCCCTTAAATAAACCTAAATCCAACCTGAACTTTATTACCAGTATAACATATGCTCAGAGTCAGAACCTTCTTGCACAGGATTCCATAGATGCCGCAGAAAATAATTACGCGCATGTATATTCGAAAAACACGGGATTGTCTGAAACGATTTCCTGGACTACGAATATCAGGAAGAACTTTGATATGAACTTTAGTACTGTTTCCAAATATAGCATCAACAAGAGATCTGGTGCCTCGCCACAAAAATCAAATGCGCAAAATAATCTCAATGCATTTTCTCAGGCCTTCTCTGCGGAATTTACAGCATATACAAACAACGGATGGCTGATTGCAGCAAATTTTGATTACACATATACGAACAATAATGCTGCAGCATATAATGCAAGCGTACCCCTGCTAAGTCCGAGCATCGCCAAACAGGTTTTTAAAAAGAAGAATGGTGAAATAAGACTGAGTGTTTTTGATCTGCTGAACCAGAATACTTCAGTCAGTAAATCGGTGACTTCAAACCTGGAATCCTATACCAGGACCAATACGCTTACCCGGTATGCGATGCTGACCTTCACCTATAATCTGAATAATTTTGCAGAACCAAAACAAAACAGGATGCCGGGATTTTTTCCTCCGGGGGGCAGGCGTGAAGGTGGCGGTTTTGATGGTGGCGGTAGAAACAGGCCATAAAAAACAATTACGAAATAAATATAACTTCGGGGAATACGATATTTGAAAAATATCGAAAATTTGATTTATGGATAAGGAACCCGATAATTCAATCAAAAAAGAACTTTCCTATACGGTTAAAGTATGGCAGACCACCGCTATCGTATGTCTGACACTGGTTATCATATTGATCGTGCGGGTAGCATTTAATGTGTTACTAATGGCGCTTGCCGGAGTTTTGATTGCGGTTTATTTTCACGGCCTGGCTGCAATGATTAATCGAAAAACAAAACTAAGCCGTAGGATTTCTTTGATTATTTCCATTGGTGGAACGACTATTCTGTTTGCGGTCATGACCTGGTTCATTGGAGCGAGGATCCAGAATCAGGTAACAGAACTAAACAATACGCTGCCCCAGACGATTAGTACGGTCAAGGCTAAAATGTCAAAAACACCAGTTGGAGAAAAGATACTTGAATATACTTCAGGAAATAATTCACAAAAATTAATGGATACAGCCACTAGTTTTTTTAGTACCAGCTTTGGAGTTTTAGGTGATTTGTATATAATTTTATTTCTCGGGGTTTTTTTTACTGCAGATCCTTCTCTGTATCAGAATGGAATAATTTTACTTTTACCGGAACAGAAAAAATCCGTAGGAAGTATCATTTTAAACCGGATTCGTGTTGCACTGAAAGGCTGGCTTAAAAGCATGCTGGTATCTATGATTCTTATTAGTATTTTGATTGCAGTGAGTTTAAATATTGTTGGATTACCGGGCACCACCGTATTAGGACTTATAACCGGAGTACTTGAGATCATTCCGAATTTCGGTCCTGTGATCGCCATGATACCCGGCGTATTGCTTGCTTTTACCATCAGCACAAAAACGGCTGTTGTAGTTGCACTGATATATATCGCCTGTCAAACTATTGTGGCTAGTATTGTAACACCCTTGCTTCAAAAGAAGATGATCGATATTCCTCCGGCCCTGACGTTGTTAAGCCAGTTAATTATGGGCACTTTGTCCGGCATAATGGGTATTATCCTGGCTGTTCCCCTGCTGTCAATCCTTATCATTGTCATTGAAGAATTACATGTAAAAAATAGCGCCCTGAAACAGTAAGATAAGTTTTGAGTAGCTTTTTATTGGGGATTAGTTTCTACAAGAAACAAAAAAGCCGGTATCTGTTACTTACGTTATTTACTCTTTTTCTTGCCGGCTTTTCCATACAATGAGACAACCCATCTGCGGGGAAGAAACCTGATAATCGAAGAACTGATTTTAGCCAGAGTGCCGGGTACTATAATTAATTTCTTTTTGAATGTTTTTTTTATTGCGTATTCTCCCACTGTACCCGGATCAAGCGCCATCTTCATTCCAAACCAACCGAGCTTGGCCTTGGTATCTTTAACGATCTCGGGTTTTGTAAAAACAGGACCAGGACAAAGACAACTCACACTTATATGTTTATCTTCCAGTTGATACCTTAACGAGTAACTGAAAAAAACCACAGCCGATTTGGTGGCTGAGTATATATTCTTAATCGGGATAGGCGCAAAACCGGCCATGCTTGCTACATTCAATATATAAGAAGGAGTATTTTTCTCTAATAGTGGCAACAATGTGAGACTAAGCGCCATGCAGGATTCAATATTCAGACTGACCATGTAGCGTAACGAATCAAGTGGAAATGATAAGTAATCATTCGCCCCACCTAAGCCTGCAACATTGCATAAAACTTTTAAGTGAATTTTTCTGTCGGTACACCATTTTGCTATCACATATGCCGAGCTGTCAAAGCTCAAATCAATGGCTAATATTTCCACATGGATTGGATACTTTGTTTGCAATTTATTTTTGACAAACTGCAGTGTATCCAGGTGTCTTGCTATCAGGATCAGATTATATCCTCTTTTTGCCAGGGCTTCTGCAATGCCATAACCTATTCCTTTGCTTCCTCCTGCAACAAGTGCATAAGGTTTTGATGAGTCGCTTTGGTTTTCGTTGTCTGCTTTCAACTGTGCAAAACATACAATGCAATTGAAGCAAATAAAAATACTGATGATTATATGCTTCATAACTGTTGTTTTATTGAAGGGTCATTTTACTTTCTGAAAGAATAAATCAGGTATGCTATAAATTGATCCGGTAATATCCTGAGTATATAAGAAATCAATCTTGCCAGCTTGCCGGGTACAATAATCATTTTCCTTCTTAACAAGCCCCGAATGGCTAATTCCCCGACCAGTCCGGGTTCCAGAGCCATATGTTTCCCCAGCCACCCCATCTGTTTCATCGTTTCGTTTACAATAGAAGGTTTTGTAAAAACCGGACCGGGACAGAGACAACTGACAGAAATTTTATCTGGTTTTAAAATATATCTGAGCGAATAGCTAAAAGAATGTACAGCAGATTTTGCAGAAGCATAAACACTCTTAATGAGAATGGGTGCAAATCCCGCGAGACTTCCGACATTCAGGATATAAGAAGGAGCGTTTGTTTTTAACTGAGGAATTAATATCGTACTAAGGGCAATGGTCGATTCAAGATTAGTCCTGAGCATTGTGCTCACTTCATTCACTGGCAATTCAGGAAAGTCGCCTGACCCACCCGAGCCGGCAACATTGCAAAGAATATTTACTTTGCATCCTTTATCGTTGCACCAATCGTGAATTTTTATTGTTGATTCTGTGAGTGATAAATCGCAGGTTAATGTTTCAACTTCTACAGGATAAGTCTTTTCAAGCGTCTTTTTAGCAAGTATCAGATCATCATGATTTCTTGCAACCAACAATAAATTATATTTCCGCTTCGCTAATGCCTCTGCGATACTGAAACCAATGCCCTTGCTGCCTCCGGCTACTAATGCCCAACTCATATTTTTCGTGATTATCTAAAGCCTATAACCCATAACCCATAACCCATAACCCATAACCAATTACTTCAGCTTAGTGCCGTTTGAAATATTGCACATCTCTCTCGTGTTTTTTGGCTGCTTCCCTCGAATTGAACGTACCCAGGTTGCGGCGCTTCTTTGTCTTCGGATCAGTTTTACGTGAATAAAGACGGTATTCACCTGATTTTAATTTTCGGATCATAATGTTTATTCTATGCCTTTGCAAAGATGATGCCCGGGGATTTTCCGATCTGGTCATGAAATAAAAATGCTTCCCTCTTAGATCTTATCGAAATAAGGGGAAGCATGAAGTGATAACAGTTGAAGCCTATCTTACCCTGATGCAGGGTTCATTGCTAACCGCTGAAGCCCTGTCATTACAGGGATCTGTAAAAGGAGCAATAAAAAGACTATCACTCCTGATGCTGAATTTATATTTACCAATAGTGCTCGTATCGCAGGATGAAATGCCACTGACTTTGGTAAACATAAAGAACCCGGGTTCTGTTTTATATGTCATTTTTTCTACCAGGGAACTGTCAGAAATATTAAAAATCTGAACAGTATCCTTATCAAATTGCCAGATAACTTGCGTAGGTCCATCAAGGTTTAATATGCCTTTCCATTTTGTATTTGTGACCTGTGCATGGCTCGTAGCTATCGAAACTAAAAAAGTGGAAAAAATAATTATCAGCGATTTCTTCATAAAAACCATTTTATTGTTGGAATTTCCTGATGCTTAATTTCGGGCTCTTTTTACTTTTTACTTTCTACATTGAATTCCTGCGAATTATTTTCACTCAGTGTAACTGCGTCTTTTAATTTCAGAGTTCCTCCGCCAGCTAGATGAATTGTTTTAATATCCAGTTTTCCATGATGCACTGAAATTAAAACCTTATGACCGTTTACTGAGGCATTTCCCCAACTGTATCCATCAGACCAGAAATAGTTTCCCGGGTTCGCTGTAATTGAAAATTCTTTTTCAACAGCAGAATAATTGAAACGACTCCAGGCTATCAGTGCAGACCATGCTGCCATAGCCCGCGCATAATGGTTACCGCATTCTTCTTCATTAAAGGGATTACGTTTATAACCATCATAACGGTTTCTCGTATCAGTAATAATTTTCAACGCATCTTCATTCATTCCTTCATAAATCATACCAGTGGCTGCTGTATATTCAAGGCCTGTCCACGATTCAAATGCATAGGAAAGTGGAACTGCTGGTCGTTTTGAAGGATCGGGATAAGAGGTAAGTATCAGTCCGGATTCATCTCCAAGCGCATAAGACCGCATATTATTGAACTGATCGCCAAAAGAGTTTACATGATTATATTTCCAGATGCTTTGTAATGTTTTTTTAATATGATTCGAATCCGTGAGATATCCAAGTCCGCAAATCCATGCCATGTTTTGTCCTACCAGCTGATCCACCAAACATCCTTCTCCGATCTGAAAATCTGGATTCTTTAAATCCTTGGAACCCATGCCAATTAATAATCCCGGAGCTATGGAAGATTTATTTTCGATGGGCCTGATTTGCTGGATATAAAATTCACCATTGAATAAATGCTGGTCTGTCCACCTGCTGCCATTTTCAAAGAGCAGCGAACATGTCTTCCCGAATTCTTTGTCTTTTAGATACTCAGCCATTTTGGAAGATGCCCTGAGTGCGCCGAGATACCAGAATTCTATTTCAGGATTGGGGCCATAATATTCTATATCCATCGTATTATGCTGACAACCTTCCATCACGCCATCCTTATCCGCATCCCATCCTCCTTTTATCCAGGCGAAAGACAGCGCTTTTTTCACTCCCGGCCAGGTATTTTTCAGAAATTCGTCATCGCCCGACAACTGCCATTCACGATATACTTTCATGATGGTTCCCATTTGTCCGTCGGCAGCAGCAGATTTCCAATTCTCTTTTTTATCAAATGGAAGAGATACCCTGAAACTCATTAATCCTGAACTGTCGTCAAGTGCTTTCTGATATTCCACTTCCCGCATTTTCATTGCCAGATTTCCAAAAAGGAAAGGAGTTGACTGTTCGTAATTCCATACATGGGTACAGTTGCCATAACAGGAACCAGTAGACGCGAATACTCCTTCCCACCCGAAAAAATATCCTTCCTTATTACGGAATGCCGTCTGGGAACGAAGGGTGCTGCTGTTAAATAAAGCAGCTTCTTTCATTACGGATGGATAATCACTTTTAACCAGCAGATTTACAAAATCAATGGTCTTTGCTTCCAGTGAGGGTAAGAGTGGTAAGGTTTTTTCTGCTACATCCCAGGCATTGTCATAAAGGGTAGAATAATAATTCCCGATGATAACTTTATCGTTCCAGTCCATACGATTTGGAAAATCCCAGGTAAGAAAAAATTCAATCTCTTTTGTCTCATTGGCAGCTAGTTTCATTTTGACCGATAAGGCAGCCCGGGGATCATTGACCTTTTGATCAAATTGAAGGTCTTTGAAAGATCCGTCATCTGAAAAATCATCCCACATGTCTGTGATATTTTCATTCCAGCCCTTCGGACTGAACTGCGTACGATATGTTATATTATAATCTTTATTATTTGCAGGAGTTGTCAATGCAATCGTGCCCCATGCATTCGAATGATGGTCTACACTGTCGGACATCATATATATTCCGGCAAGTCCGGAAGATTGTTTAAAAATGTTCCGGTTATTCTTTGTTCCCTGCGGAATGATGCTTCGGTCGAAAGAATCGAATTCAACCACTGAACCATCCATGCCGATAAAATTATCCAACGAACCGGCTACGGCAATCGTTAAAGGCTTGTTTGTTTTATTAGTAATCTCATAGCGGATCACAGCGATGGGAATCCCGCTGCTGATGGCATCTCCGGGAATATATGGATTGAAGACTTTTACTTTTGCTGAAACGGGCATGCCATTGTCTTCCAGGTTTACAATGGCAAAGGGATAAGCTGCATCAAAACTGGCGGAGGCAAATCTTGGTAATCCGTGATTCGGCGCCAGGCTTCCCTGTGAGCCAATAAATTCCGAAGGAGGAATGGGACCTGTCAAAAGTTTTGCATGTTTTTCGCCAGATTCATTTTCTGTGAACAGCATAAAACAGGGAGCCTGTTTCGGTGTTACGGATCCATAAAACCCCATGCCGGGTTTATTCATGATCTCCACATCTTTCCATTGACCATTACCACCGATGGAAATATTGCCTGTACCAATTCCTCCTACGGGCATGGCAATCTTCTCGATATATTTTCCTTCATAATGTTTCAGAACCGGCCACAGACCTTGTTGCGGGAAACAGGGACTGCAAAAAAAACTTAACAGAAAAAATAATATAATTTTCATTCAGGGATTTTCAACCGAAACATCCTGAGCCAGAACAGCTTCATCCGGCGTTGACTGAAGGTCACGATCTAAAGCATACAGGACACTATCCGAAGCTTTTTCGCCTCCGGCAATTCTAATTTTATCTACAAGTTCTATGGCGAGTGTTTCTTCTTCCGTTTGTTCCTTGACAAACCATTGCATAAAGTTCCAGGTTGCCCAGTCTTTTTCCTTCATGCTCATTTCAACAATCTTGTAAATATTTGAAGTGTTTTCAACTTCCGATTTAAATACCTTTTCAAAGCAATCATTTACACTTTTTGGATTAGGGCCCGGACCGGGAATTGGCGATACGACTACTTTGGCGCCCCGTTTTAAAATATACTCCAGGATCTTCATCATATGATTGCGTTCTTCATTCTCATGGCGGAATAGAAAATTAGCAAT
>Ga0207113_1073_pt1 | contig 32731 bp, 20 predicted proteins | sample Alteio_BWMinHeat_69_FD_153559 | JGI IMG/M metagenome (GOLD analysis project Ga0207113, IMG submission 153559) | Enriched cells from forest soil in Barre Woods Harvard Forest LTER site, Petersham, Massachusetts, United States -... | ecosystem: Environmental > Terrestrial > Soil > Temperate forest >... | reverse complement strand
TCATCATGTAAAGGATTATGGTGTCTGGTTAAAAGCCTACGATGCGGAAGGTGATTCTGTAAGGAAGGCAAATGGTCTGATAGAACGCGGAATAGCGCGTAATCTCTATGATTCCAATACAGTTTCCATTTTGTTCGAAGTGAGCGATATGGCTAAAGCCAAAGCCAGAGTGGCTTCGCCGGAATTAAAAAAAGTCATGACAGATGCTGGTGTAGATAGTCCGCCTACCTTTCGCTGGTATACATTAATAAAATGATGAAATATAAAGCCATCCAAATAATGTTCAGGCATTAAATAAAAGGCGGGTTTCTTATAGTTGAGGAACAGAAATAAAATGAGCAAAATTTATTATTTAATTTAGTACGCTCTAAATTAGAAAAGATGAAAATAAATTATTGCCTTCGTTTAATGCTTGGACTATTTTTCTTTTCACCGCTCCACGGCTATAACCAGGAAATCAGAGATTCGGTTTCAGCAGTTCCTCAAAACCCACGTGAAAAAGGCCTGTTTTACTCCGATAATATTTTAGAGATATCATTAAAAGGCAACGTTCGTGAGTTGTTAAATGACCGATCCGATAATCCCAGGAACCACCCATTTCATCTTATTTACAAAGGGGAAGACAGTAGTTTAATTTCTGTTCCTGTAGAGGCAAAAACAAGAGGAAATTTCCGGAAACAAAAAGGGAATTGCTCTCACCCGCCTGTTTTATTGCAATTTCCACAAGGAGACATTAAAAAATCGTCCATTTTTAAGGAAAATAAGAAATTAAAACTGGTGATGCCATGCAGGGGAGATCAATCTGTCATTCATGAATGGCTGGTATACAGGTTGTACAATCTTATAACTCCAAAAAGTTTCAGGGCAAGACTGGTCAAAGTAAAATTGGAAGACAGCAAAAATAATAAAGAAGTTAAGCCCATTTATGGGATGTTGCTGGAAGAAGAAAAACAAATGGCTAAACGAAACGGAGATATTCCGGATAAAAGAAAGCTTAGGCCTGAAGAAATTGAAACCAATTCCTTTATAACATTGGCTGTGTTTGAATATTTGATCGGTAATACTGACTGGTCCATTCAGTTCCTGCATAATATCAAGCTGATTTCGAATAGTTCAGGGTCAGCTCCCATTGCTGTTCCATATGATTTTGATATGTCTGGAATCGTAAATACCTTTTATGCGAAGCCGGCTGAAGAGTTGAATATGCGTTCCGTCCGTCATAGAAGATATCGTGGATATTGTATTCTGGATATGAAAAAATATGACGAATCCATTGCGTTGTACAATAAACTAAAAGAGGATATATATTCCCTTTATACTAAATGTTCCCTTCTCGATGCAAAATATATAAAGTCAACCGTAAATTTTCTTAATGATTTCTATACTACCATCAATGATGCAAAAGAAGTAAAAAATGAATTTGAATATCCCTGTTATAAGCATGGAACCGGCCATATTGTTATTAAAGGTTTAAGTAAATAGAAAATGATAATGGATATTACAAGCGAATTACTTAGAGAAACGTCTCAGTACCTTGAGCCTTATTTTAAATCAAACTTACCTCCTCCTTATGAAGCGCGCAATTTCGCAGCGGCACTAAAACTTGTGCAGACCTGTGACCAGATTAGCGTACATACTGACTTACAAGAACAGGACCGGATGAAAACCAGTTTAGCTGCCTGGTTTTTGTACACAGGTTTTTACAGTGATCCTGTAAATTACCAGGTGGCCAGCGCTGAACTCGCCTCAGGCTACTTAAAAGAAAAAGGGATAAGCCCTGAAATTATTCAGGAAATAAAGGAAACTATCTTAGCTACCCGTTATCCTCAACAACCTGTTACCATTCAGTCACAGATTTTGTGTGATGCTGAAACGAGCTGGATGGCCGACAAATCTTTTTTTCAAACGCTGAATCTTTTAAGAGAAGAAAAAGCTTATGCTGTTCGTGAAGAAATTGATGAGAAAGACTGGGAGGTGGAGAATATCCGGATGTTCGAAAATCATATCTATTTTATACCCTTTTCCAGGGAAATATTTGAGAAAAAGAAGAGAAAAAACCTGATCCGTTTAAAAGAAAAGCTTGCAACCCCCGATAGCCCTCAATCAGAAATTCAGGAACCATTATCTCTTCCAAAAACCAAAGAAAAGTCTGAACCAGCCTTAATCAATGATCTGAAACTGGAACGGGGCGTCGAAACTCTTTTCCGCAATACTTCGCGCAATCAAATACACCTGATCCGTCTGGCTGATTATAAAGCGAATATGATCATAAGTATTAATGCCATTATTATTTCTGTAATTCTTTCTTTTCTCATTATACGGCTCGATGCAAATAAATACCTCGAATTGCCAACCGTTATACTGGTTGTGACAAATATTATTACCATATTGATCGCGATTTCAGCAACACGCCCGAAGATAAATATGGAAAGTAGTGATGAAGACGAGTTTGAGGAAACCGTGAATAATCTATTGTTCTATGGCAACTTCTATAAAATGCCTTTTGAGAAATTCAGGCGGGACATCAGGAAAACCATCATCGATAAGGATTCACTGTATGAGAGCCTGTCGAAAGACATTTATCACCAGGGGATCTTACTGGTTAAGAAGTTCAGGAAAATTAATCTTGCCTATAGCGTTTTTATCATTGGTCTGATCCTTTCTGTTATTGCATTCACTATTTCTTTCCTGATCCATATTCACTCTATATAAACACGGATCATTTAGCTTTCAGAAGAAATCTACTTTGCCGGATTTCATATGATAGACCGATCCGATTATTTTGATTTCTCCCTTTTTCTCCATCTCTCTCAATACCGGACTCTTCTTGCGAATATTTTGGATGGCAAGCACTACATTTTCACGGCAAACCAGGTCAACAAATGCTGCATCACTCGAGCTGCCTTTGGTTTTAAGTGAGTCCTGAATATATTGAACTGCTGGTTTTATTTTTGAAAGCAATGCTGTTATATTACCTAACTGTACTCCGTCTATTGCCGATTTTATGGCGCCGCAGTATTCGTGTCCTATTACTACGATCAGTTTTGAACCCGAAACCTTACAGGCGAACTCCAGGCTTCCCAAAATATCCTCGTTAACAATATTTCCAGCAACCCTTGCGACGAATAAATCCCCAATGCCTTTATGAAAAACGTCTTCTACAGGTATTCTTGAATCCACGCATGATAATATCACTGCTTTGGGATATTGACCGAGTGCAGCTTCCCGTATTCTCCTTGAATTATTTCTGACTGTCAGGAGATCATTGACAAATTCCTCGTTACCTTTTGAAAGACTTTCAATTACCTGATCAGGAGTCAGTTTATCCTGTTGAGCTTTTGTTAAGACCTGCGAAATCAGGATTGATGAATCAGGAACGATGGAAGATAATGAGTCTTTATTCGGAATTTCTTTACTTCCGGTTTCTATATTCCGGCAGGAGAATATCAGCATAGCGGGGATAAAGACAAATAAATTCATTTTCATAACAAAAGGTTTTACTATTCTTTTAAATATTCACTTTGTAATTCCTCATTCCTGAGAGAATCTTGTGCTGCTTTATTCATTTGGGTTCCCTCCGGTCCGACTCTGCTATTCTCTTGGTTTCTTTATAGTTTTTAATATGATAATTACAATTCCCGTCAATACAAATATAATACCCGGGATTTTGCTGGTTGAATTTAGCGCTGTTTTACGGTAAATGTGACCCGAGAGTAAATTGAGCATGCCCAAAATAATAAACCCGGAGCCCAATACTGTGGCAATGCTTAAAGACCGTTCCTTGTTACTCATTGCTAATCTTATTGTACAGAAAAAGGAATTCCCAGAATTAATTATTTACCACCAAAACTATATACCAGTCCCCCGGTAAAGCTAAATTGCAAAATATAAGCATACGTGTTATAAGGATAGACATATCCGGGATAACCTACATAGAACCCAGTGCCGGTCACCTGAGTGCTTGACAAAAGCTGAGCGCCGATTTTTAATCCTAACCCCCCACTTATATTGAATTTAACCCCTGCCTTAATATCCCAGGCGAATTTGGTTTCTGAAACCGAACCGGGGAAATTGCCCTTGTAGAATGCAGCTCCAAGGCCCAATCCTCCATACGGTTCAATCTTTGGATTATTCATATAATATTGTTCAAAATTCAAAAGTAAATAGGAAATCGTGGCGCCATCATTACCCGCATTTTGCTGAACATTTCCGGGATAATTATATACCGGAATATTAGTACTCTGGTATTGATAAAGCAATTCCAATCCTGTCCCGCTAACATTTACACCTTCTATTGAAGCGCCCCAAATGCCTCCCCCATTTATATATGCATATGCATTGCCGAAATTTATCCTGTCACGAAATGTGTATCCGCCAAATGCATTTATTGCGACATACTGGGAAAAAGCAGAAAGACAAATCAAAAGTGTAAGACAGGAGAAAATGATCTTTTTCATAATTGTAGATTTTGGTTTAATAAAGTTTTTATGATTATAGCCTAACAGGAAGAAAAACAACCTGGTTGCAAATCGTTTCACCATCCTTCTTAATCATCTTTAGCATCATATTCCTTTAGTGAAATTAAGGATTTTGTTCACTTCAGAAAATTTATACAATCCGGAAGTTTTGATCGTATAATTCCCAGCTCATGGGGGATTTCTCCTATATCCAAATATTAGTTTTGGAAATTTGTATAATGAGATCTATTTTAGACTACTCTTTTAAAGTGCTCGTGCCCGCCTCTCCCAAAAGATCCGGAGTTGCCATACCTGAAACTAGTGAATGGTCAATTGCAGCGTTGATTGAATTTAAATTGTCTATATACGTACGATTGCTTATTTCTATATAGTATTTAGCAGAAATTACTGGCAGGTAAATTAAATGAACCAGTGCCTTTTTTATGAAAAAAAGCAGCACTTTTTCGGACTCCTATTTATTTATTATCCAACAACACGCTGCTGATGGTGATGAAGAAGCTTTTAAGAAAATTTACTACCAGTTTTATAAAAGATTATACCAGTTTTCACTGTCCTTAGTCAAAACCAAAGAAGCCGCAGAAGAAATCGCGGAAGATGTTTTTATCAAAATCTGGCAGCAAAAAGAAAATCTTTCTGCAATAAAGAATCTGCGTGTTTATTTATATATCGCTACGAAAAATACCTCGCTCAATTATTTATCAAAAAAAGCCAAAGAGAATTTGTTTGAGCCTTTTGACAACATTAATATAGATCTGTATAAATCCACGATAACACCTGAGGAACTCATGATAACTGCAGAAATGTACCGTAAAATTCAACATCAGGTGGAGGCCCTGCCTCCGCGGTGTAAAATGATTTTTAAATTAATTCGGGAGGATGGGTTAAAGTATAAAGAAGTTTCCGATATTTTAAATATTTCAGTGAACACAATCGATGTTCAAATTGCGATTGCGATAAAGAAAATCGCGCTTGCACTTAAACCTGATTTCGACTATCAGCCCGTGAACAAAGTCAAATCTGGGGGTATCCGAAAATAATTCAGTCTTTCTCTTAGTAGACAAGTCGAATTTTCCTGTCTGTATTATTCAGGACCATCTAACATGGAAGATAACCGCATATGGTTTTTGATTGCCCGCCAATTATCAGGGGAGATATCTGCTGCCGAATCAAATGAGTTGCAGGAATCATTGCAAAAACATCCTGACAATCAGCACCTGTTTGATATTCTTCATTCTTATTTTTTCCTTCATCATGATTCAAAAGAAGGAGATGGAGATGCGTCTTTTGATTATGAGACGAGATTTCGCAGAATCATAGAGAACAGTGAATACAATATTGATCTCAGTTCCTCCCCCCAAATAAGGACTGGAATCATCCGCTCACAATTCAAATGGGTTCAATATGCAGCCATCGTTGCATGCATTGTGTCTTTGGCGGGTGTAAGCTTTTACTATTTTCACCGCCCAAAGATTGAGGTTGAAAATATCGTTGAAAAATCAAATGAAATTATTTCCAAGTCCGGTGCGAGAACAAAATTGATGCTACCCGATGGATCCCAGGTATGGTTAAATTCAGGAAGCAAGCTTAGCTATTCAAACACTTATAATAAAAACACGCGTGAAGTGGAATTGGAAGGAGAGGCATATTTTGATGTAGCGAAAGATTTGAGCCATCCTTTTATTGTACATGCTTCTTCCTTAAATATTAAAGCTGTGGGCACGGCCTTCGTCATTAAGTCTTACCCCCAGGATGAAACGGTTGAAGCCACCTTATTACGTGGTATCATTGAAATCAGCAGAAAAGATTATCCTGACGGATCAAAAGTTATATTGAAACCGAATGAGAAACTCATATTCAGTAAACAATTGGAAACTGAAGTGCATCATCATGTTAATGATACTTCCGACAAATACTCCACGACAACAGTTGGTAAGATTTCAATTGCTGCCGTTTCAAAAACCATTCCGGACAGCAATAAGGTGGAAACCTCATGGGTGTACAACCGGTTGGTTTTCGATGGAGATAGTTTTCAGGAGCTTGCCGAAAAAATGGAACGATGGTACAATGTAAAAATTACATTCAGTAATAACGAATTGTTGCATTATCGATTTAAAGGCGCTTTTGAAAATGAAACAATAAAAGAGGCTTTGAATGCATTGCAACTGACCGCTAATTTTTCATATAAAATCAATAACAATGAAATTAATTTATACAAAAAATAAGCTCGGGTTTTTTACTACTAATCGCTAAAAGTAAACATATGAAAAAATTACCCACTCCTTCCAGGAGCAATAACCGGAACATGCTCTTTAAATTGCTTATCATCATGAAACTTTCCTTTATGTTAATTCTGCTTGCGGTTATAGGAGCCCATGCAGGTGTTTTTGCGCAAGGATCGATCACACTGAACATGCGACAAGTGGAAATTCAAAAAGTACTTAATAAAATTGAAAAAGAAGGAGAATTCAGATTCCTGTACAACTATGATCTTAATTCATTAAAGAGAAAAGTAGATGTTGATTTCAACGGGTCTCCTATCAAAGACGTTTTGAATAAAATTTTCGCCAATACAGATCTAACATACAAAATGCTTGACAATAACCTGATTGTCGTAATTTCTTCAACACAGGTAATGCAGAGTTTACGAATAACCGGGAAAGTCACCGGTCTGAATGGAGAAGCACTACCAGGTGTCAGCATTACCGTTAAAGGCACTTCTATTGGAACACTTACTGATAACAATGGTGTTTATATCCTGACTGTTCCGGATGATGCCGTACTGGTTATTTCCTATATCGGTGATGAAACCAAAGAAGTCAAAGTAAATGGACAATCTGTTGTGGATGTACAACTTTCACCTTCAACAAGACAATTGGATCAGGTGGTCGTGGTTGGTTATGGTGCACAAAAGCAAAAAGATATTACTTCTGCCATTTCCATTGTATCTACAAAAGATATTTCCAGCCGGCCGATTGTAAGTCCTGTAGAAGCCATTACCGGTAAGGTTCCGGGCGTTCAGGTTACAGTACCCTCAGGTATGCCGGGTAGTGATCTTTCTGTGAAAATAAGGGGCATTGGTTCTCCCAATGGTGGTGAACCATTATATGTAGTGGATGGGGTTTTGGCAAATGATATCAGATCCATCGACCCCAATACCATTGCCACAATAAGCATTTTAAAAGATGCCTCAGCCGCGGGAATATATGGGGCCGCCGGTTCGACAAACGGTATTGTGATGATTACTACCAAGCAGGGCACAAAGGGTAAACCCAGAGTCGATTTAAATCTTTATACGGGAATTCAACAAATAACTAAAAAGATACCGGTCTTAAACAATCAGCAATGGCTTGATCTGGAAGCAGAAATATTTGATACGACACAGGCAGGTTTTCTCGCAACCATTCCTTCTTACTATAATTTACAAACAACCAATAATAACTGGCAGGATCTGGTTTATCACAATGCCATGCAGACGAGCGTAAACGCCGGCATTTCGGGCGGTTCGGAAAAAGGAACCTATTATATGGATTTTGGCTATCTGAACCAGGACGGAATTATGGTAGGTTCAAATTTCAAACGCTATTCCATAAAATTGAGTATTGATCAGGCAGCTACCAGCTGGCTTAGAATGGGAGCAAATATCAGCTTCAACAGAACCAATCAGAGAACGGTTCCCGTTAATACTTCTACCCAATTCGGAGGTGCCGTTATCAGTGCATTGGTAACGCCTGAATATATTCCCATCTATATGCCGGTCGGATCTCCCCATCCGGGCGTGTATGGTTACAGTACGTTTTTTTCCGGGGATAATCCATATTCAGACATTTATAATAATACTAATAACACGGTGGGGAATAATTTTTTGGGCAACGCTTATGCCGAGATCAGTCTTCCTTACAATCTTAAACTTCGCACACAACTTAATTCTGTAATAGAAAATTCAAAATATGATTATTTTTTAGATCCATATCAGAGTTTATACGGACTCAGCATAAATGGACAGGGAAACGACAGTTATTCGGAAACCAATCGCTGGGCCTGGGATAATACGTTGACTTATTCCAAGGTATTTGGTTTGCATTCCATTAATGTGGTAGTAGGAACTTCTGCATTGGAAGAATCCATTGCTCTTTCATCTTCATCCGGTCAGGGTTTTGCAACAAGTGCCGTTCAAACGCTCAATGCCGCAAGCAGCCATTACAGCGTAAGTACACAAAATTTTGAATGGTCAACCAACTCCTACTTTGGCAGAATTAATTATTCCTACAATGATAAGTACTTATTTACGGGAACTTTCAGAGCGGATGGAACATCCAGAGTAGGAATCAATAATCAATGGGGTACTTTTCCAGCGTTATCTGCCGGATGGAGGGTTTCAAATGAAGATTTCATGAAAAATGTAAATTGGGTTTCAGATCTTAAAATCCGCGCCGGATGGGGTGAAACAGGCAACCTGCCCCCTTATACTGTATTATATCCTTCTTACACTCTGTTGAGTCCCGGCGCTCCCTATGCATATAGCAGCAGTTCAACCGCTGATCCGGGAGTAACAACCACTTCTCAAATAGGAAATCCAAATCTGAAATGGGAATCAGGACAACAAACCAATATTGGTTTTGATGCAACATTCCTCAATCAGCGATTGACGTTTTCTGCAGACTATTACTATAAGAAGGTTAAGAACATGATATTTTCACAGCAGGGAAGCCTGGTGTTCGGTGGTCCGATCACTCAAATCAATGTCCCTGGTTACGATATCAACAAAGGCCTTGAATTTAATATTGATGCAGCCGTCGTAAAACAAAAGGACTTCACCTGGGATATTAACTTCAACATATCTTTTAACAGTAACCTGATCACCAATATGGATACGACAGTTACAAGCTCTTACCAGACAGGGGCGATAACTGTTGGTGGCAGCCACGCCCCCATTTACACGCAGATTATTAAAAACGGTTACTCATTGGGTACCTTTTGGGGATATAAAGCTTTGGGTGTTGATCCTACGTCAGGAAATGAAAATTTCGGAACCGATCTCGAGAATTTGGGATCTGCATTGCCCAAATATATTTTTGGAATCACCAATACATTCAGATATAAAAATTTTTCTCTTTCAGTGCTGATTGACGGTGTGCAGGGAAATAAAGTGTATAATGAAACCAGGATGGAGATAGAAAACCTGACTGGTTATGCAAATGAAAGCGCAGCAGTATTAAATCGGTGGAAGGCACAGGGTAATATTACGGACATACCCAGGGCATTGGCCAATGGAACAACCAATGCAGCCAACGCTGCTTTGTTGCAGAGCCAGGTATCTTCTTTATATGTTGAAAACGGATCTTTTGTACGCATGCGCAATGCAACCCTGTCTTACCAGCTTAGTGATAAAGTATTAAAACAGATCGGCATTGCGAGTCTTCGAATTTATGTGACAGGACAAAATCTGTTTATTATTACGAAGTACAAAGGATATTATCCCGAATTGGACAGTTTTGGCCAGGGTACGAATAATCAGGCTGTAAATGCCGGACAGAGTCCGACTTTATACTCGATCGGCGTGGATGCCGGAGCCTATCCTGCGGCCAGAACCATTACAATCGGTGCGAATGTTCAATTATAAATTTCTTAAATATATTTTTATGATTGCGAGAACTCCTTCCAAATGCATTTTCATTGCGGCAGCTTTTTTATTACTTTTTTCGTGTAGTAAAAGCTTTATAGACCAAACGCCGCAATCCAGCCTGACAACAGGTAATTTCCCCAAGTCCGCTACTGATGCTGAGAGCGAACTGACGGGTGCATACGACTGGATGGTTTATTATACTAATTTCTATCAGTATGATAACTTCATGAACACGGACGGAAAGTCGGACAACTGTTATATCAACAGTGACAATGTAACCGCCGAACAGCCGCTGGAATATTTTTCAACTGTGACTTCGTCCAACACCAATGTTCAAAGAGACTGGCAGGAATTGTATAACGATATCAGAGCAGCCAATGCGGTATTGGATGATGTACCTAACATATCTGATCCTGGTCTGACGAGTGCGAGAAAGGCAATGATTTTAGGTGAGGCGAGATTTTTGCGCGCATTGCATTATTACTGGCTTGTTACCGAATGGGGTGAATGCCCAATCATTCTTACTGTTTCTAATGGAGGAAATTTATACCCTGCACGAAATAAAGTCCCCGAAGTGTATGCGCAAATGATAAATGATTTACAGTATGCAGACAGTGTTTTGGATGTTACGCCTTATAATGGACAATTGGGAAGAGCAACCAAGGGTGCTGCTGAAGCAATGCTGGCTAAAACCTATGCGCAAATGGGTGATTAAACTAATTGCCTTACCTATTGTAATAAGGTTATAAATAGCGGTACTTATTCATTGGTGGGCAATTTTGCCAATCTTTGGGGAGTGGCGAACAAAAACAATGTTGAATCCATTTTTGAATTGCAAGCTAATGCAATTGCATATGGCTTCTTTGGATTTGAAATTTTTGATTTCGTTGCTTCCGATGGTTATCCTAAACGCGATATAGCTTCCGCAAATCTGATCAATGCATTTAAGGCAGCGGGCGACACGCTTTCACGATATCAGACTACTGTAAACTGGCAGATTCCTGGTGCAGCTTTCACTATGCCGCCTAACGCATGGGACCCCAGTCAGCCTATACCATTTATGAATAAATATCCTGATGCTGATGGTTATAATTCTCCGGATGATATCGTTCTTATACGTCTGGCTGATATCATATTACTTGCCGCAGAAGCAAACAATCAATTGGGGAATACAACCGCGGCAACTACAGAACTAAATCAAATAAGAACAAGGGCAGGGTTACCTAATACAACTGCCACTTCACAAAGTGACCTGGCCATGGCAATTTTAAATGAACGTCAGCTGGAACTGGTATTTGAATGTGCTCGTTGGAATGATCTGCTAAGGGCCGATGCAAACGGGACATTAAATATCGTTACGTTGATGAGTACTCAGGTAGATTCTCATGGTAATAATCTCAATTATAATATGAATCCAAATAAATACCAGTATATTTTTCCTGTGCCTCAGCAAGATTTACTTTTGAATAAAAATCTTACCCAGAATCCAGGGTACTGATATTTTGTGATGATTTTATTTTGGGGAAAAAGTACTAACATGATGAGAACCGTGATAGCATTCTTTATTTTTATAAGCAGTTTCCTTACCCTGTTTTCATGTTCAAGAGACAACAATTCGGGTAACAGCGGTGGCACTACCCCGCCGGCAAACAATCAACCCAGTGACGTGAGTTATTGGCTCACAAAAGGAGATCAGACGGTATTATTGCAAAAACAAAATGTGTCATTGATATTTGGCACAAATGCTAATTCTAATCCCTTTATCGATGTGGACAGCACTCAAACATTTCAAACCATTGATGGTTTTGGCTTTACACTGACAGGAGGAAGCGCCTATGTAATAAATCAAATGGATGCAGGCAGCAAGGCTTCATTGCTGAAGGAGTTATTTGGAACTGACAGTCTCTCGATGGGTATCAGTTATCTGCGTCTTTCCATAGGATCTTCTGATCTGAATGCTTCTGTTTTTAGCTATGATGATATGCCTTCGGGACAAACAGATACGGGTCTTGTTCATTTTAGCCTTGCTCCTGATTCAACCGATTTAATTCCGATTCTAAAACAGATTGTTGCCATTAACCCAACCATAAAAATTATTGCCGCTCCATGGAGTGCGCCGGTCTGGATGAAGGATAACAACAACTCTGTTGGCGGAAGTTTGCTTACAAACTATTACAGTTCATATGCGCAATATTTTGTAAAATATATTCAGCAAATGAAATTAAACGGAATTACCATTGATGCCATTACACCTCAAAATGAACCGCTTAATCCCAACAATAATCCGAGTATGGTCATGCAGGCTGCTGATGAAACATCTTACATAAAAAACTATCTTGGTGCGGCCTTTCAATCTGCCGGAATCACAACTAAAATTGTTGTTTACGATCACAATTGTGACAGGCCTGATTATCCGGAAGCTGTTTTAGGCGATGCCACAGCAAATGCTTTTGTAAATGGTTCTGCCTTTCATTTGTACGCTGGCGATATCAGTGCATTGAGTCAGGTACATAACCTGTATCCTAATAAACAATTATATTTTACTGAACAATACACCGCATCCACAGGAAATTTTGCCGGAGATCTGCAATGGCATGTGAAAAATGTGATCATTGGTTCCATGCGAAACTGGAGCCGGAATGCTCTTGAATGGAATCTTGCAAACGATGCCTCTTTTGGTCCCCATACGCCCGGAGGTTGTACCACCTGCAAAGGGGGACTGACCATTAGTGGTTCCTCCATTACCAGAAACGTAGGATATTATATTGTTGCACACGCTTCAAAATTTGTACCTCCCGGTTCGGTTCGAATATCCAGTACAGTCACCAATCTTTTGCAAACTGCAGCTTTTATAACTCCCGCCCGAAAAAAAGTGCTGATTGTTGAAAATGACGACCAGTCACCAGGTGCCTTTAATTTAAGATTCAACGGGAAATGGATTACTACAACGGTGCCTGCCGGTTCAGTTTGCACGTATGTCTGGTGAGAATTTTAAAATTAAAATAAATGGCCATTGGATTTTCATCAGGATATTGGATTTTGACTTTCTGAAATTACTCTCTGGACTGGTTTGCATTTGAATAATTGCGAGATCCAATGGCCATTAACTTTTCATAGATTCGGATTGCTCATAAGGCTAATACATGATCGAAGGCTTAGATGGTTGGTTGTAATTGGGCTTTAATTAATGTTTTTTCTGAATTTATTTAAGTCTTTTGGGTTCGGGTTTATGCAATCATAAATAATTCTGTTTTGTTCAATTCTTCTAAAAAACATCCTGTAAAATTCTTGAATGACTCTCTTTGGTGTTGATCGGTAATTTGTTTTTAACAGGATGTTTTTCATAAGGCAAGGAATAGAGAAGATCTGCTCCGGACCAGGATAACGACCTTCATTTGTTTTGAAACATAAAGAAACAACATGTTGCACGTCTAATAAATAGAACATCATGTGAATAAAATGTACGTAATTAAGGGATTTTGATGTAGTAGAAATTCGAGGAGGCGTAAGGGTTTATATATAAATCAAAGCCATGAGTAGTTGACCGGGGACGTGTTACAGGTTCATGAGATAATTCAGATCAGTTTATGATCAATAGAATACATGATCAGATCGGTATTGGTTTTCATGTTCATCTTAGTCATGATCCTTGCCCGGTATGTACTTATTGTGCTAACACTCAGGGAAATTTGATCTGAAATTTCCGATACGGATTTACCGGAAGCCAATAATTTCATTACTTCAAATTCCCGGTCAGAAAGGCTTTCATGGGTAAATTCCACATCATGCTGGTCGACCGTGGTTACTAATCTTTCTGCAATGGAAGGAGTAATATATTTCTTTCCCAATAAAACCCGGTTTATAGCCTTTACCAACTCTTCGGGAGCCGCATCCTTATTCAGGAAGCCTGAGGCGCCGGCCTTTAAAACCCTGATCGCATATTGATCTTCAGGGTACATACTCAGAATCAGAAAAGGCAGCTTTGGGTGAATCTGTCTGATTTGAGTCAAAACGTCCAACCCGCTTCTGCCCGGCATGGAAATATCGCTGATAACAACATCCCACTCTTCTATCATTATTTTTTTTACAAGTCCTTCGGCATCGCCAACTTCTTCAATTAATGCAGACGGGAATTCATTCTGCAATATCTGTTTTAAGCCCACGCGCACTACGGAATGATCATCTGCAATTAGGATTCGAAGCATTTAGACATCTATTTGAAGAACTGCAACATATCAAGTTACCATTTATTTCAACGAGTAACTAAATTATTACTTCATGCAATCAGAATTTGCGTATCTAAGGGGAAACACTTAGACCAAACTAGTAATAGCATTTAGTCTACCCGGATCCGGCAACTCAACTACAATCGATTCATATCATTTCACAAATCAGATTCCTGTGAGGTAATTATTGAAAATAAAAGCAGAACTTTTACGGACATGACATGAATCATCTTGCAGTTGGTTTAGCATTTGTCTACTTTACCATAAACCTGCGGCATGAACTTTTTCGCCGCCTCTAAAATCCCTCCTATGAAAAATAACCTGTTATTTCTAATTGTAATTTCTATTTTCTCTTTTCCGCTTCTGAATTTCGGTCAGGTTCCTAATTTAGGCACAGCAGCCAATTTTGTCTTATTCACTACTACGGGTGCTGTAGGCAGTACGGGTGTTTCAAATATTACAGGCAATGTCGGCTCCGGTGCCGGTGCCATCACAGGGTTCGGTGGCCTGAATGGATTGATATATAATGCAGATGCTGTAACCACGCAGGCTTCGTCAGATTTACTGGTTGCCTATAATCAACTGAATAGCGAGGTCGCTACTTTCTTTCCAGGACCTGTACTTGGAGACGGACAGGTTCTGACTGCAGGTGTATATTTTTTACCGGCAGCAGCCTCTCTTGACGCGGATCTTACACTGGATGCCCAGGGCGATGCCAATGCGGTATTTATCTTTCTGATTGGAGGAGCATTTTCAACAAATGCCTCTTCGGGAATTTTCTTAGTTAATGGCGCACTGGCATCTAATGTATTCTGGAAAGTGGAAGGTGCGGTACCGATGGCTGCGGGAACCACCATGAGAGGAACCATCATTGCGAACAATGCTGCTATTTCTTTAGGTGCAGGCGGTATATTGGAAGGAAGAGCATTGTCTACTACCGGTGCCGTCTCTATATATGGCTCTTTGGCTTATATTTTACCTGGAGGAGGCACGATTCTGCCTGTCGGGTTGCTTTCGTTTACAGGTGTATGTATTAATCAACAGGTATTATTAAATTGGAGTACGGCAGCAGAATCAAATAACAATTATTTCACTGTTGAACGGAGCATTGAACAAAAAAACTGGATGGTCGTTGAAACGATTGAAGGAGCAGGCAATTCATCTTCAGTTCGTAATTATTCATATACGGACAAACAGCCGATTGAAGCGGTTTCGTTTTACAGATTAAAACAAACTGATTTTGATGGCAACACGAATTACGGGAACACCATTCTGGTAAAAAAATGTGAACAGGTCGATTCCGAAAATTTAATTCTTTATCCCAATCCATCTACAAGTGGGAAGTTCAAATTGTCATTAACCGGTGATAAAAGCCAGGTCATATCGGTGGAAATATTCAATGCACTGGGAGAGAGAGTTTATGGTTCAGCAGGATTTCAATCGTATTTTGATTTATCTGATCAATCAACCGGCGTATATTTTGTACAGGTCCGCCTGAATTCAAAAACAATCACGCTGAGAGTCATGGTGAAAGAATAATTGAAAGTTTTCCAGGGTTCATTTCTGCCGACAAAGTGAAGAATACCGCTGGCCTAAAAAGATCGTGATGAGCAATCAGTTAATATAGCCGATTATTTTTTAAATGGAAGATTATTCATGAACACAATCTGAAATTGAAGTTTATTTTCATTTTCAAATATCTGATACATTAAGCCTGTTTCTAACCTTAAAAAATTACTTATTGCATAACCGACTGCTCCATAAATCCTGTCCTGGTCGAAAACAGGTTCCCTGGAGCGTAAGAATATTTCATTATAAGCAGACAAATAAAATACTTTAGATTCAATCACTTCTTTGCTGATCGGGATATTGAATGACAAAAAATATCTGAACCTCATTCCGAAATTATTTGTAAAGAATCGTTCCTCTATTCTGTACCGGTGCTGGATGAAAACACGACCGAAATTTTGCCTTGTAATGAATTGCTGGTAAATGGTATTATTTGAATTACTGGTCTTTTTCTTAGTGCCCGGAATATATGGCTCAGAATAAACATAAGCATAACCTAAAAGAACATTGTTATTGTTTTCTGTCAGATTAAATCCCAATCCGGTTCTGAGGACTAGTTGTCGCAAGTCTCCTATAAAATTGTAGTTTCGATACTGTACTTCATTCCACCAATTCCATTTCTTATTGATTCGTTGATTGCCAAAATAAATAAACCAGTTACCAATCTCACTGTTTTGGGCTTTTATTTTGAGTGGGGCAAGTGATATAATAATTATGATTACAGGAAAAATTACTTGAATGGCTACAAGTCGTGCTTTGTTATTCATATTAACCTGTAAAAAAGTGAACGGAAGTTAATAAACTCCTGTTTCATATTTGTAATGCATTATGTAAAATATTGATATTCATTAAGTTATATAAATAATGAGGAGATTAATATAGTCATGCAATAAATAAGTTTCCAGGTTGTTTTATTAATATCAACAGGCTATTTTGTATGGCTGATCTGCTCAAGCAGAAAAGCTAAAGGCCAAATAAAATCCAATGAAAACCCAAATTCGGAAAGTATTCATCCGCTTTCTTTTTATCCCCCTGATTTGCCTTATCATTCTCCTTATTGCAGCGATCGCAGTATTATATTCGCAGCAACAACGCCTGGTTTTACTGGCAGTAAAAGAATTAAATAAGAAACTACCTGGAGAGTTATCAATCGGATCCAGCAATATTTCAATTTTTCAGAATTTTCCTTATGTCTCTATTGCAGTTAATGACGTGTATTTTTATTCCGGCAAACTCAAAACTGATAAACCCATATTTGAAGCAGAAAAGATTTTTGTTGGCTTCAGTCTTACAGATATACTAAAACACCAGTATCATGTAAAAGTGATTTTCCTGAAAAATGGTCTTCTCAACCTGGAAAGGGAAAATAACGGAATATTAAATATAGTTGAAGCCAGCCAGCTGAGCACGGATATTGCCGTTTCATCAAATGGTAATTCAAACCAACTGGATCTGGATTTGAAGAAAATCGTTTTAAAGAACATGAACGTCTCTTACCTGGACAGACTGAGCTGTCAACAGTTCGTTTCACATATAGATAAAATACAATCTTCCTTCAGCAACGACACTGAAAAGATTTATTCCGAGCTCCAGGGAGCTTTGATCGTTGATTATACAAGGCCGGGCGACAATTCACTATTCCGCCACAAACATCTCAATGCAGATCTGAGATTGTCTTATGTTAAGACAACTCAAATGTTGAAAATAGAACTGTGTAAACTGAAGCTGGAAGATGCTGTTTTTAATGTCTCAGGAACTGCGGATCTCCTGCATGATAATACAGTTGATTTAAAATTTTCGGGTGATAAACCAGATTTCAGACAATTATTGGCCTTTGCTCCAGAAAAACTGGCGAAGGAACTGAAACATTTTAAATATAACGGAGTTCTTGATTTTTCGGGTGCTGTTACGGGAAAACTGATAAGTAACCGCCAGCCCCGAATCGAACTTTCTTTCTCATGTAAAAATGCATGGCTGCATAATACAGAAACAAAAACGAAACTGGATTCCCTGAATTTTAAAGGGTACTATACCAATGGAGCTGAGCAATCATTAAAAACTTCGGAATTGCGTCTTCTGAATTTCAGTGCAAAACCAGACAAGGGCAAGTTCAAAGGAAATCTTGTTCTACGGGATTTTACAAATCCAAAGATATTGATGCAGGTAAATTCAGATCTGGAATTGGGATTCATTGGAGCTTTTCTTGGAATAAAGGATCTGCAGCGTATTACGGGCCATATCAACCTGAAAATGGATTTCAAAGAGCTGGTGGACATCAGTTTGCCTGAACAAACGATCGGTAAACTGACAGGAGGCATACAAAGCGAATTGACAATTTCCAATCTTACATTCCGTATTCCCTCCTACCCATACAATATTGAACATCTTGATATGCATGCAAATATGAAAGACGGTTTTCTGCAACTGGATACAATTTCATTCCGAATAGGCAATTCTGATTTTCATATGAACGGATCACTGAGTGATCTTCCTGCTTTATTCCACCACCAGGAGAAACCGGTTCAGCTTAGATTGAATGCCGGCAGTAATAAAATAGTTTTGAAAGAATTATTATCATTTGACTCAGCAAAAAGCCAGAAAGCAAAAGAAGAAATTTATGGTTTTAATGTGGGTTTGACGCTGGAGACTTCAGTGAATGAATTACTGCATCCTAAACCACTTCCGAGAGGTAAATTCAAAATTGAAAATCTTTCTGTCGCATTTAAAAAATATCCGCATATTTTTCATGATTTTGGAGCTGATCTGACGATAAATGATACTTCCATTCTGCTGCGTAATCTGACAGGTCAGGTGGATAGCAGTGATTTAAGATTTAGCGGGCGTTTAAATAATTATGCTTTGTGGTTCAATAAGATAAAAAAAGGAAAGACGCTGATCGCATTTGATCTTAAATCTCAGAGGCTGGCTTTGAAAGAATTACTCGGACGACGCGGAATTAACTATATTCCTAAAGAATATAAAGAGGAGGTATTTTCAAATGTATGGCTGCGTTCAAAAATGGAGTTAAAATATGATTCTGTTTTCAGGTTCGCCAATATAAAGATTGCCAATATTTCCGGAGAATGTACAAAGCATCCATATCAGCTTGACAGCATCCACGGCAATATAAAATTCGGCATAGACAATTTCATAAAGATTGATACCCTGCAGGGAAAAATCGGGCGGAGTGATTTTAATATCAGTATGCGCCTGTATACCGGTAAGGATACTGCCAGAAGAAATAAAGAAAATTACCTGCAGTTTTCTTCTCGATTCCTTGATGTGAACCAATTGACGAATTATGTGCAAACTGCGGAAGAAGAAATAACTGCACCTCCGTCCGATACTGATACCGTTGCCGTTACTAATGTTGCATCCATTTATTCTCATGCTGATGCATTTAATATTTTCAGTATTCCGTTTATCAATTTCAACGCTGCAATTGATATTGGACGGGTAAAGTATCGTAGCCTCGGATTTAAAAATATTTCCACCAAATTGCGTATGATGGCTAACCAGCAACTTTATATGGATACATTTGGAATAGAACTGGCAGGAGGGAAAATTGGCGCGAGGGCACATTTTAATGGATCGGATCCGAATAAAATATATCTGAAAACAAGAATTCGCGTGGATAATGTGGATCTTGAAAAACTGATGCTAAAGCTGGATTATTTAGGTCAGGATTATGTAATCAATAAGAATATAAAGGGACGTCTCACTGGTCAGGTAAAATGTTATATCCAGATCCACCCAGATTTTACCCCCATTATGGACAATTCCGAAGCGCAGATAGACGTAAACATCTATGATGGTGAACTGGTGAATTTTACACCTATACAGGCGATGTCATCTTATTTTAAGGATAAGAACCTGAACATAGTAAGGTTTGATACATTGCGAAATGTACTATTATTCAAAAACAATACATTATCCATTCCATCTATGAATATCAACTCCTCCCTTGGTTATCTGGAGATTTCTGGTAGTCAGGCTATGGATAAACACATGGAATATTATCTTCGAATTCCACTGAAACTGGTTACTCAGGCAGGTTTTAGAAAACTGTTTGGTAAAAAGCAGGAAGATGTGGATCCTGACCAGGAAGACGCGATTGAATATCGCGATAAGGATAAGAAAATTCATTTTATAAATCTTAAGATCACTGGTACTCCGGATGATTATAAAATGGCACTGGGTAAAGCGAAGTAATCTTTCAAAGGTTTGCATCATTGAAATCTTCAATGGGGAAAGTAACTGTAAGGACACAACCTTTTCCAGGTTTGGAAATAAATTCCGCGAGTCCTTTATGACCGGCAGCACGACTTTTAATATTGACTATACCTATCCCTCTTACGCTATCATTAACATCAAATCCTACTCCATCGTCTGTAATAGTAAGAATAATGTTACCGTCCTTTTCTAAAATGTTGATTTTAACGCTTGAGGCTTTGGCATGTTTGGTAATATTATTCAGTTGTTCCTGAACAATTCTGAAAACATCCAAATTGAATTTGGGGCTCATCAGGATGTTCAAATTATCATCCATTTTGCATGATATTTTTATTGGATAAGCTTTCATAAGGTCAGCCACCATTGAATGGATGGCATTGCAAAGTCCGGCATTGTTGACGACATTACTCACAAGTCCCTTGGCCAGTTTTCTGATTTCTTCAATTGCGGTAAGTGTATACTCTGAAGACTTGTTTATATTATCATCCCTGTTTATTTTGTTTCGTTTTGCCAGGTCCATATATAATCTTGAGGCAGCCAGCAATTGGTTAACATTATCATGCAGTTCTTTCCCAAGATCTGATCTTTCCAGTTCTTTTGCGGCTGTAATAGCATCGGCTATTTGTATTGCTTTTAATTTTAATTCGGCTTTCCATTCCTTTGCAAAGAGCTTTCTTTGTATCTCAGATTCCGACATCGATACTTCTTTGGCTGTTATTTCTTCATCCAGCTTATGTTCAAGATTGTGCAGCCTTTTAAGGATCGCTTCAGACTTAGATAATTCAAAAATAATTTCATTGGCCACTTTCTTTTCATTTTTAAGATCAATCTCAGTTTGTCGCCTTATACCCTCACTCCTGTTGACAAGCGTAGTAATTGCTTTGCTGATATGATTGTCACCGGAAAATATTACTGATGTGATCTGACAAGGTAATTCTTTGCCATTCTTCTTAATAACAGTTAAATCTCCGATAGAATGTCCGGTTAATCCCCTTTGTTTAAGCATTCGTTTAAAATGCGCATTGGAGACGATGAATATGTCTTCAAAATTTTTTGAAAGCAATTCTTTGCCCGTATATCCCAGTAATTTTCTTGCTGCATGATTTGCTGCAATGATTTTACCATCGCTTATGATGCTGATAATATTTGGCAGATAGGAATTGTTAAAAGCCCTCTGATGGAGGTGGGTCGGAATAAGGTGGTTTGGCTTTGTGATTTGCATTCAATTGGTGATTACAGAGGTTGCCGAACTGCAAAAGGTAGTCTCTTTATGTGGATAAGTTCGTTTCACCATATGTTAATTCCAAGCTAACCGGGATATATAACGATAAAGCAGTATCCGCCAGCGATTTTGGCACCTGTCATTCCTTCCTTTGGATTATAAAATGCAGATCCTGGCTGTTTCGGCGGTGGTTCGACGGCTTAATAAAAATTTAGGGGCCCCGATCAATGGAGGTAGCAATGCAGTAATCAATGAATTGAAGGATTACAATAATCTTTCAATAAGCAGTATCTTCAAACAGCAATCCTATATTTAATCATATCCGATTCAAACAGATTGGCTTTTGTAAACATTTCATGCATAATACCAGTGATCTTAATATTGAAGACGAAATTCTTCCCCTGTTTGATTTCACGTTTAATTATTATTCAGGACAGGCAGTTAGGGAATTAATCATGTTTCCGCTAAGTTCCCAGCCTGAAATAATGAACAGACAACATATACTTAAAGGATATGGTGCCAACAGAGAATTATTAAAAGATTATTCATTTTCTCGTTTTAATCTGTCGGAAATTTATGATTACTTCGAAACTTTTTCTGCAGGTTCTTTTTTCGGCCCCCAATTAAGATGGAAACTTATTTTCAACGAGAAAATGAGACATCAACAAAGAGGCAGGCTTATCCTTCTTATTCATCTCTTTTATAGAATACAAACAGCTTTTTTTGAAAAGCTGGATATCCAACATTTCCCCCGGGAGTATGCGACGGAATTGGAAAGGCTCCACGGATTCCTCATCGATTTTGATCTTGAACGTTATGAAACTATTCTGCGTAAAAAGAAAATCAGGATCAGGCATATTGTTGAATTGATGAAAATTATTACAGAAAAAGTAACCAATGGTCAGGTAGCTTCATTCTGGAAGCGCTGGTTCCAATTTGAATCCTATCTTTCAATCAGCAATGGCATCATCAAAAATGGATTTGTTTTCCCTTCTTTTGATGAAACTGCTTTTTCGATGGAAGGTCTTTTTCATCCTCTGATTAAAAAAGCGGTTCGGAACGATTTGTTTGCACATAAGAATGTAATCCTGTTAACCGGTCCGAATATGTCGGGTAAATCCACTCTGCTGAAATCTATCAGCCTGTGTGTTTACCTTGGACAGACAGGTCTCGCCGTACCGGCAACTAAGGTTGTCATGCCTCTGTTTACAACTATCTCTGCGGCTATTAATCTGACTGATAGTATTGTCAGCGGATATAGTCATTTTATGACAGAAATAATTACTTTAAAAAATGTACTGGCAGATGCTGAAAAGGGATCGAAATGTTTTGCAGTTTTTGATGAATTATTCAGGGGAACAAATATTGAAGATGCTTTGGAAATAAGTACGGTTACAATAAGAGGTCTGACCAGGTTTACAAATTCCTTATTCATTATATCCACCCACCTTCATCAGTTAAAGGATCTTGAAGAGATAAAAAATAAAACAATTGCCACTTATTTTATAGAATGTGAACTAAATGGGAATACGCCGGTATTCACATACAAACTAAAAGAAGGATGGTCTGATTTAAAACTTGGCAGAATACTTTTTGAAAGAGAAGGATTGAATAAAATGCTATCATAAATTCATTATACCTCATCCATGTATGCAGGTTAATTATTAAAAATTATTTAATGTGCAACCATAAATCTGGAAACCGCATTACCCTGACTGCTCACCATTTTGATTATATAAACACCGCTTGAGAATGAACTAAAACTTACAGGTATCTGATCTGGAGAAATAATATGTTTCCCTTTATCCTGCTGGCCCAGGTTAACTGTTCCCATCGTTTGTCCTACAATGCTGAAAATTGTCAGACTACAGGTTCCCGCTTCAGGCAGATCATATTCTATTACAGAACTTCCATTTATTACGGGATTTTGATATACTCTGACAGCCAACGCAGTCACTGGAACAACTGTCGTATCATGTGTGGTGGTGTCTTTCAATTTTGTATTGAGGTAAACCCTGTATTCACCTGCATTCAGGGTAAAATTCTGATTGCCCGTTACCTGTATGGAGTCAGTTCCAAAATAATTATACCAGGTGCCTTTTGCAGGAAACGGAACTGTACCTGTTCCTGCATTTACGTCAAAGTTTCCTATGACAACTGCAGCTACAGAAGAACCGGATAAAAGCAGATATTTAAAAGCCCCATTGAGCGAATAGACAGTATTGGCAGTATCAAGTTCAGGGTAAGTCGTACGAAGCTGCATCATCGAAGCATATACATCATGCAAATTTTTCCTGGAGTTATTCTGCAGATAATCCCAGCGAATAGGCTTGGGTGTAAGTCTGCAACTACCTGAAGGATCTACTGTACCATTGGTACACAAGTTGATAGAATAATCGAATCCCAATTCACCAAATTCCGTGAGCATCTTCGGTCCGGGTGCGAGTGCCCAGAATGCTGTAGCTGCAGCATTACGTAACAATCCTGTGGTCGTATCCTTAACATTGTAAGAGCCACTGATGTTGCCATAATTCTCATTATTATACATCAGGCGTTCTTCGTCGTGGCTTTCCTGATAAACTACAAGTCCCGGATTATTCCATCCACCCAGAGAAGTATAAATGCTTCCTGTAAGATCCCAGGTAGCGCCTCCCGGTGAAACCGTATTATAGCCCATGGTAGCCTGGTTATAATTGGGACTAAGATTTGCTCCCCACAGCATCATGCCGTAATTGGCTTCCACGGATTGTTCATTATTGTCTGCAAACATTTCAAGAATACAGTAGCTACCGGGTGAAGAAGTCTGCATCTGGTTGTAAATATTTTTCCAGGTAGCTACACGTCCTGCATCGTAATTTCCCCAGGCTGTTACATTGCAATTATTACCGAATGCATCACAAGTGTTGGTTTGTGTAAAACCTTTGGCAAGATCCCAGCGATATCCGTCAATATGATAGTTGGTCAGCCAATAGTTGAGCACTCTTTGTGTAAATGTTTTCGTGGCCTGGCTTTCATGATTGAACTGGAAACCCACATTAAATGCATGAGTGGGATATTGATTAAACCACGGATTGTTTGCGGCAGGAACGCCCTGCGCATTGTTCCAATACATCTGTACCATCGGTGAACTGCCGAAAGAATGGTTCATTACCATGTCCATGATCACTGCAATACCCTGCTGATGGCAGGCATCCACAAATTGTTTTACGGCAGTTGCAGTACCGTAAACTTTATCCGGTGCAAAATAAAAATTGGGATTGTAGCCCCAGCTAACAGAACCTTCAAAATTATTAAAGGGTTCGATCTCAATTGCATTTATTCCCAAACGCTTCAGGTAAGACAAAGTATCCATGAGACCCTGCCAGTTTCCTGCATTGGTAAAATCAGCCAGCCAGAGTTCATAGATCATCAGACTTTCTTTCGCAGGTCTTTTAAAATTGGTGACCTGCCAATTATATGCAGTCTGCCCGGTTTGAATAATACTGGCAAGAGTGCCGCTTGCCTGTGATGGAAAAGTTTTCAGATTGGGATAGGTAGAAGAAGGAATTCCGGGATCTACATTTTTATCCAGTACTTTTTCGGTGTTGTAATCTGCTAATACAAGGGTGTCATCAATAACATACTGATAGGCAAATTCAGTACCTGATGTCAGTCCGTTTATCTGAAGCCAGTAGTAATTGCTGTCCGGCGTTTTATTCATCTGATAAGCTGTACCCTGTGTCCAGTTATTGAAATCACCTATAACTACTACTTTATTTTTATAGGGAGCAAATAAAACCAATATGACAGAGGTGTCGCCGGGCTGATAATTGATCCCTTCACCGGCTCCTGCAGGTAAAGGAAGAATATTGGAAGCTTCCCCAACATAAAAATTAAATGAATCAGTCGTATTATTAATACCATCAAACGCAGTTCCTTTTACCCATTGATTGCCTGTTATGGTGATGGGTACTTTGACTGTCAGCGAATCTCCCGAAAGGATTGAATTTACCTGGGAACCATTAAAATATAAATGGAGAGCGGCGTTATGACTGGAAATAAATTTTATTGCCAGTGAATCTCCGACATTTTTTGTGATGGGTACAGGTATCGGACTATATGTGGGTTGAAACGGAGGCTGGTTGAATTGTACAAATAAACCACTCTGCGAATAAACAGATTGATACATATCGCTGGCATCGCTGTTACGCTGAACAAATGATCCACTGCCATTGCGAAAAAGGATGGCAACTTTTAGTATTTGTTCTGAAGCAGGAACTGTAAAAAAACTTCTGATATTATTTATGGTATATACATATTTATTATTTCCCAGGGACGTCGCCTGTGCAGCAGGATTGGTTGTTCCCCAGGTAAAAGGTACATAACGCCAATCTGAATTGCTTGTACTTAGATTGGTAATGACTCCAACATGAACATATACATCGTTTGTATTAGCATAATTTAAAAGACCCTGGTTTCCAAATGAACAATCTACCACAATTGAAACTGAATTTGTATCCAGCGGGAACGCAGGAGTTGCCGTTATCTCCTGTGCATGAAGGGAAAAAACAAAGAACAAAAAACCCGCAATGATGTATAATTTCTTCATCAGATGTAATAAAATAAAAAGGTTCGGACTATTCGCATAGCATTATAAAACGAAGATAAGTAAAACGAAAAGAGGCGTTTTTAATTCGCCTCCTTCGTTATTAAAATTTATACTACATCAGCTCCGTCATGATTATGGTGATGTCAATGTATATTGATAATTTAAAAAATCAGCTATGATCGTATAGTTTCCATCAGTTGCTGGACCATTAAAATTGGTACTCAGGTTATAACCGAAAGGACCTCCGGACGCTGGCACATTTCCATTTGCAACTGCGAACTTATTTGACCAGTCACCATTCTTAGGAAGCATCAGGTATTGATTTCCTCCAAGTAAATGTAATGAAATGGAAAATTGTGAAGAGTTGAGTCTTGTGAACACCTGTGAAGGTTCAGGAACCGGATTGTTCCAGCCGCCGGCTGTTGCACTACCTACCAGGAAGAGACTGTCCGGCAAAACCTGCGTAAATGGTGTTACAGAAAATGTTCCAGCCTGGAAATTCACAAGGATCTTATATAAACCAGAACTATCAGGGCCTGGGAAATTTTGGGAAAGATTATATCCGAAACCTCCTCCTGTATTTAAACCCGGAACTGTATTGTCTGCAACGGCATATTTATTTGTCCAGTCACCATTTTTAGGAAGTATCAGGTATTGCTGTCCGCCGATTATATTAAATACACCACCATAATCTACCGAATCGATTTCTTCAAATTGTTGGGTTGGTATGGGCACTGGATTGGCCCATCCGCCGGGTGTGGCAGATCCCACAAGGAATAATTGTTTTGTTATCGGAGGGGGAACTTTAGGTGGAATGACATAAGGCGTTACACTGATGGTAAGCGTATTGGAATTTAATTGTTCATTGTTATTTGCATAAGACGATACCACCCGCACATCCATGTTATACGCCACATTGTAAGAAAAGCCGAATGAAAGTGCAATTGTATTAATCTGCTTTGCTGTGAATGTATCTGTTAATACGCCGCTCACAACAACGTTCACGGCCTTGGCAAAATTCCTTCCTGAAGAATCAAACTGGATCGTATATTTTTCAGTGGATTTTGCTGTTGAATACATGGGGTCTGTCCACGATAATGTAAGCACCTGTTTCAGCGAATCAGATGGTGCCGGAGCAATGGTAGTAGACGAACCCTTCAGTGCCGGCGCATTTCCGTTCGGATAGTAAGTATTGGATTGTTTTGTACACGCTATAATTGCCAGCAGCAACGATAAAGCAACAATTAAGAATTTTGATTTATTATATTTCATATAATTTTTTTTAATCATCATTGAATGTTAGTTACTATGGCGTTACTGTAAACATACCTGTTTGAAAATTTACATCAATGACATATGTACCGCTTGCCGCAGGAGCCAGGCAATTGTTACCGTTATATACAAATGGGCCGCCGTTGATAGCTGACGGATCATCATTGGTAGCGACACTCCATTGATCTGTCCAGGATCCGTTTACTCCAATTAATTTGTATTCGCCGCCACCAACGATAGGTACAGTAATTTTATATTCCGTCGGACTAACCTTGGTAAACTGTTGAATGGGAACCTGTGACGCAGGTGAAATGGGATTACTCCATCCACTTACTGCTATAGCACTTCCTACAATAAAGAGTGTGCCTGATTTAGGAGGCGCAACTTTTGGTGGTGGTGCATATGGTATCACAACATAATTAAGTGAAGCGGATGTTAGTGGTGCAGCAACCGCTGTGGAAGATGTGAATGGTTGTAAAAACGATTGCACCCTAACCTGTATATTATGTGGCTGGCCAAAGCTTAGTTGAAGCCCGTTTCCAAGCAGGGCATTAAATGCAGAAACACTGAACGTCTTACTAAGGTCAGAATTAATCGCAACTGTCTGCATATGCGGACTGGTAAAATTTGCACCTACTGTATCTACCTGTAGGTAATAGGTTACGTTCATAGAACTGATCCCGTTACTGAACTGATAGTTGGGATTTGTCCATTTGAATGTCACTGCAAATGCCGTTGTGTCTGTAACAGGCAGCGGGATTGTATCGCCTGGTGCGGAGGTGGAGGTCAGAACAGGAGATGTACCACCCTCATAATAAACTTTTGCCTCATCCTTTTTGCAGGCGCTGAATAAAAGCAAGCCAGAGGCGGCTGTCAGCATTATTTTATTTAAATATCTTTTCATACAATCGCTTTATAAGATCTTTTGAATTTAGTAACCTTTGTTTTGAACAAGGTTGGGATTTGCGTTTAGGTCAACTGATGGAATAGGGAAAATATTAAAATTATCAGCCGCACCAGTTCCAGAAGCTACGCCGCCCTTCCATGGCCACAAATAACTTCCGGATGTAAATAAACCATAACGTACCAGGTCTGTGCGTCTGAAACATTCCCAGTATAATTCCCTGCCCCTTTCATTCAGGATATCCTGTAAAGTCAAAGAAGCTACATTGCCACTTGCATTACCATAAGCTCTTTGTCTCAGCATATTAAAATAAGTAATCGCCTGCGCATTGGTTCCTCCTGTACCTCCTCTTAAGACGGCTTCTGCATAGATCAGGTATATTTCGCCAAGACGAAAAAGTGGAAAATCAGTTGAGGCGAAAACGCTGGCATTGGGAGGAGTTGCGCCAGTTGAAGTCACGTTCTGAAACTTCGTTACCGCGAGCCCGTCATTAAAATTGGCAATTTGACTGATTGATTCATTTTGACCGTTAGTGAAAAACAGGGAACGATGATCGAGGGTACCTGTCAGATCAGGAAAAAGATTGGGGATATTTGAAGTTACCCTGTTTCCTCCCCATCCGCCACCTGGAACACCATAATTTGCTGGCGCCATTTTACCACCAATGGCCGCATTGATTATAAATGTTGTACCACCATAATTCTGGGTATTTTGTCCATCATAAGCTATAGAAAGTAATTGCTCAGTGTTGTTCAGATTGTTATCTGCAAGAAAGAGATTCTGGTATTTGGGTAATAATGCATAACCAGCAGCTATTACCTTATTGGCATATGTAATGGCATCTGTGTACCTGGCTGTACCCGTATAAACTTCCGCATTCAGATAAATCCTGGCGAGTAAAGCCCAAACGCAGGCCTGGTCAGCCCTTGCATATTCATTCTGCATAGCAGGAACCATTGCATTGGCGCTATCCAGACTTTTCAATTCAGATTCCACATAAGAAAAAAGATCTGCCCTGGAAATTTGAGGTGGAAGAAATGCGGTACCTATCGGACTTTTTTCTGTAGTGAAAGGGGGATTAGCAAACAAATCCATCAACACGGAATACTGATAAGCGCGCAAAAAGCGGGCTTCAGCACGATAATATTTTATGTTTGTCGCATCGCTTCCTGAGAATTTTGCAATGGCTGCATCGCTGGCATTCGCAATAAATGAATTAGCTACTGTAATCTGGTAGATAGAACGGCTATATAAACCGTTTAGAATTACATTGCCTGAATTCCAATTCATATTGTGAAAATCCGGAACTCCAGGATCGTTCCACGCACATACGGCTTCGTCTGTACTTAATTCCTGCGCATCCCATAGCAATCGAACGAAATCAGAAGTACCTGCATCTATTCCTCCCAGGTCGGAATTTCCCGGACCCGTGCTGCTCGTCAGAGCAAAAGAACCATATACTTTAGCAAGGGATTGCTTATATCCTGCTGCAGTACTATATACAGTAGCAGCTGTAGCAGTATTGGAAGGATATCGGTTCAAGTCCTTTGAACATCCCACCAGGAATGTTATTGCCATCAATACCAGAATTCCTATATTAAACAGATTCTTTTTCATATCTGATAATTTGTATAAAATTAAAAATTAAAAACCAAGGTTTACACCTAGTGTATATGTCCGGGGTTTGGGATAAATATTATTATCTATTCCAAGATATATTTCAGGATCTATACCAGAATATTTTGTAATAACAAATACATTCTGACAGCTCGCACTGATATTTAATTTTACCTTATTGTTCATAATATTTCCCAGATTATAGTTCAGACTGAGATTGTCCATCTTAAGAAAAGATGCATTCTCGACATAATAATCCGAGAAATACTGGTTATTGATAAAATTGGTATTGCTGTAAGTAGTCAGCGTATTTGAAATAAAATTATTTGGATTTAGAATGGACCTTTGGACAGCCAGATTTGCGGCTACGTTATTGTACACATAGTTGCCGATATTGGCACGTAATACTGTACTAAGTGTCCATTTCAAATAACTGACCGAGGTACTGAAACCCATGATAACCGGCGCAAAAGGAGATTTATAGTGATATGCATCAGGAGAAGAAGGGGGTGATGAAATTATCCCATCCCTGTTCTGGTCAACATAAAGTCCCTCTGTTGGCATTCCGGATTTCTGATCATAAATTTGTTTAAGAACAAAAAAGGCGTAGGGAGAGTAACCTACTGTATGCATCTGAATGGTATTACCCGTTCCACCTGATATTCCGCCTGCGGCATCTCCATAGAAGGTAGGATCGTTTGAGTTATTAGTAAGTTTAGTAATTTTTATATCCTCGTAGGCAATATTAAAGGACAGGTTCCAGATAATGGTTTTAGACTGTATTGCCACGGCATTGATCGTAAATTCTGCTCCCTTGCTCACCATGTTTCCAATATTAGCAGTATACTTATTAGTGAAATTAGTGCCATTCGGAATAAAGATACTGTTGATCATGTTTGTAGTATTTTTATAATAATACTCAACACTACCAGTAATCCGGTTATTTAAAAATCCATAATCAATACCAATATTTGTAGAAGCAGTCTGTTCCCATTTCAGGTTAGCATCATAGGGCGCAGGAGTATACATATAATAAAAAGTACTATCAAATTGGTATTTGCTCCCGTTATTGCTCAGGGAATAACTGGGGATATATCCATAATTACCAATAAAATCCTGGTTACCTGTTACCCCATAACTGGCTCGTAACTTCAAACTTGAAACCGTCGATGAGTTTTTCAGAAAACTTTCTTCATTGATTTTCCAGGCCAACGCAATGGCGGGGAAAACTCCATATCGGTTATTCGATGGGAAACGGGAAGAACCGTCGGTACGAAGTGAAGCCGTCAGGATATATTTATTGTTGTAAGTATATATTAAACGCCCAAAATATGAAAGCATGGTATTTTCGGCTATACTAGTCGGATAGAGAGGTGCAGTTCCGGGAATTGTATCTCCTTTTGAATCAAAAGAAGCGTAGTTATATGTAGTGCCAAGATTGTTATAATATCCATATCCCGCCACCACATTGATATTACTATTTATATCAGGAATGTCCTTCAGGTAATTGAGTTTGAATTCCAAAACAGTATTATTATTCGTTCCCTTATATTGGTAATTATTTCCGTGGTTGGTAGTTGTACCCCATGCCTGCGCCGCGTCGCCCGGAATGTGCACGTTTCCTACTCCCTTGGATTCATCCAGGCCCAGATTAAGATTTACATGAAGTTCGGGAAGGAAATGAACCGAATAATCCAATTGAATATTTCCAAATAATCTGTTGGCAATACTTGTACTGTTGTATTGGTTTAAAAGTGCAACCGGATTTCTGGTTGCATTTGGATTTGGCGTAGTATCGTTCAGTGTCCATTCAAAGTATCCTCCAAATACGCTTCCCTTATTATATATAGATTGCGTTGGGTCAAAAGCTGCAGCAGCACCAATAGCACCCTGGTTTGCAAATCTTGTGTTTTCATGCGACCCGTTTGCATTGATGTCTATTTTCAGATGATTGTCAAATAAACTGGGATTTAAGCGGACGGATGCAGTTGTACGTTGGAGATTATCTGTTTTTAGAATGCCAGACTGGTTCAGGTAACCAACAGAAACAGAATAAGGCAAACTATTCAGGACTCCTTTCATATTATTAAGGGCCCCCGTCATACTCAAATTGGTATTGGAAATAATTCCGGTTTGATAAATTTGGTTCTGCCAGTTTGTACTTGTACCACCTAACAAAGCAACATAAGAAGGCAAGCCATTTGTTTTAACATAATCCGTTAGCTGAGAAGTGGAAAGAACAGATTCTTCTTTCGCTATAACAGAACCTCCTAACTGGGTATTAAAATTAAATTTCGGTGCTCCGTTTTTGCCTTTTTTAGTTGTTATGAGGATTACTCCACTGGATGCCCTTGAACCATAAATCGCAGCAGCAGAGGCATCCTTAAGTACCGTCATGCTTTCAATATCGTTAGGATTAATTAAGGACAATGGATCGGAAACACCGGGAATGGTAGAAGTTCCAAGAGGATTATTTGGATCCGGTTTCATAAGTGACTGCATCGGTACTCCGTCTATAACATATAGCGGGTCATTGTTTCCATTTAGGGAAGAAATTCCCCGGATACGAACGGTAGCTGCAGCACCAGGCTGACCGCCATTAGATGTTACAGAAACACCCGCAACTTTACCTGCTATCAGTTCATCAGGTGAAGTTATGGCTGCTCCCTGCTGGAAATCTTTTGATGTAACAGTAGCAACAGATCCTGTAAGGTCTTTTTGTCTAACAGTACCATATCCGATAACAACCACGTCATTCAATGAAGTTCCGGAGGACTTAACAAGTGAAATATTTAAAGATCCGCTTCCAACAGATACCTCCTGAGTAAGATATCCTACTGATGAAATAACCAATGTATTGGCTGAATTTGGAACGTTAATTCTAAAACTACCATCACTTGCTGTCGTAGCCCCTGTTTTAGTGCCTTTCACAAGGATCGATATACCTGGCAGCCCTGAACCATCTGTAGCATCTGTGATTTTTCCAGAGATTGTTCTGG
>Ga0207113_1072_pt1 | contig 33259 bp, 33 predicted proteins | sample Alteio_BWMinHeat_69_FD_153559 | JGI IMG/M metagenome (GOLD analysis project Ga0207113, IMG submission 153559) | Enriched cells from forest soil in Barre Woods Harvard Forest LTER site, Petersham, Massachusetts, United States -... | ecosystem: Environmental > Terrestrial > Soil > Temperate forest >... | reverse complement strand
CGGAAACGTTGAAAGAATCAAAGTTTCCAGCCATGGGGATGGTAAATCTTTCATCTGCTGCCTTATTCAAATATGGCTGAAGACCCTTGTCTTCGCTTCCCATCATGAGACAACAGGGTAGATCGAGATTCAATTCATACACTTTTTTTTCACTTTGCATATTACTGGCAAATACAAGTATTCCATTTAAATGCATGCTGTCAACGGCTTTCAGTAAACTGCTTACCCTGCATACATGTATTTTTTCCAGCGCACCCGCGGAAGATTTCAATGCTTCTTCATTTAAAGCCGCAATGCCTTTATCGGGAATGATCATGGCCTGGGCTCCACAACAGACCGCACTTCGGGCTATCGCTCCGATATTTCGGACATCGGTAATTCCATCCAGAAGAATAAATAAAGGAGTCTGGCCGGCCGAAACTACCTGGTCAATTACCGACTGCAGATCCATATAAGTAATAAGTGCAGCCAGGGCTATGACTCCCTGATGATTAGCCCGCGTAAAAGACAATAATTTTTCCACGGGAACCTGTTGAATAGGTATGCCGCGCTTTTCAGCCAGTTTGCGAATTTCGCCAATGGATTCTCCGCTCACATTTCGCTGAAATAATATTTTATCAATCGGCCTCCCGGCTTCCATAGCTTCAATAAGTGGCTGCCTTCCGATAATGATGTCAGAGGATTTCAAATTTTATTTTTTTATTTTACCCTGATAAATCATGAGCTGAATTTGTTGTATAGCAGCTACCGACATGGCATCGGTTATCTTTCCCGTTTCTACCATCATGCTCACCTCATTGAATGGTAATTTCTTTATCAGCAATTCTTCAGTTTCCTCCGGTGCTGCCATTTGTTCTTCCAGGTCTCTTGCCAGGTATATGACCGAAAGCTCATCACTTACGGAATTAGAAAGATGCATGGTCAGAATTTTTGTCCAGCTTTTTGCAAAAAGACCCGTTTCTTCCATGAGTTCCCTTTTAGCAGCATCCAAAGGATCTTCATCTATTCTTCCTCCCCCCTCAGCTATCTCCCAGCTGTACTGACCGAGTGGAAATCGATATTGTCCAACCAGCCATGTATTTAAATTTTCATCCAGGGGAATTACTCCGACTGCGAGATGTTTATAATGAACCTTCCCATAAATACCTTTTCCACCTTTTGGATTGATCACCTGAAATTCCGTAAGTTCTATCCAGGGATTTTCATATACTACCTGCTGGCTGAGGATTTGCCAGGGATTTTTCTCTTTGTTCATCACCGAATTTAATTGTTAATTGTCAATTGTTAATTGTAAACGTGTTTGTGTAAATAGGGAAGTATGGGTTGAATGGATTACAAACCCTGTTAACAATTAACAATTGACAATTAACAATCAAAAAAAAGGGCCGGTAATAAAACCCGCCCCAAAAAATATTGCCTTAAGCCTTATGCTTTACGCCTTAAGCTTAAAAGCCTGCTTTACTTTTTTTACGTAATCCAGTTTCTCCCATGTAAATAATTCAACTTTTTTCTTTATGGTTTTTCCGTCGGGAGAAACAAATGTCTTCTCAACGATTTGTGGTTTGCGACCCATATGTCCGTATGCTGCTGTTTCACTGTAAATCGGGTTTCGCAGTTTCAATCTTTTTTCTAAGAAGTAAGGTCGCATATCAAAGATCTGCGCTACAATTTTTCCAATGTCCCCGTCAGAAAGTTTCACATTGGCAGTTCCGAAAGTATTCACGTAAATAGAAGTTGGCTGCGCAACTCCAATGGCATAAGAAACCTGTACAAGTACTTCCTTTGCCAACCCGGCAGCAACCAGATTTTTTGCAATATGCCTGGTTGCATATGCTGCGCTGCGGTCTACTTTGGAAGGATCCTTTCCGCTGAAAGCACCTCCGCCATGCGCGCCCTTCCCACCATATGTATCCACGATAATTTTACGCCCTGTCAGACCCGTATCGCCATGCGGACCACCAATTACAAACTTACCGGTGGGGTTAATATGATACTTTATTTTATCATTAAATAGTTGCCCGTATTTTTTATATTTTGACTGAACGCGGGGTATAAGTATTGAAAGAATATCTTTTTTAATCTTAGCCTGCATTTTTGCTTCTGTATCGAAATCGTCGTGCTGGGTTGAAATCACAATGGCATCTATCCGAACCGGATTGTTGTTATCGTCATATTCAAGGGTAACCTGGCTTTTGGCATCCGGACGCAGGTATTTGATTTCTTTATCCTCCCTTCTCAGTGCAGCCAGTTCAATCAGGAGTTTGTGTGCCAGATCGAGGGCAAGCGGCATATAATCTTCTGTTTCATGACTGGCATAACCAAACATCATTCCCTGATCGCCGGCACCCTGTTCTTCTTTTTTTGTCCGGTCAACACCCTGGTTTATATCGGCCGACTGCTCATGAATTGCAGAAAATATTCCGCAGGAATTAGCTTCAAACATATATTCGCTCTTGGTATAACCGATTTTACGGATCACTGAGCGTGCAATTTCCTGTACATCCAGATAGGCGCTGGATTTTACTTCACCGGCAAGTACAACCTGTCCGGTAGTTACAAGGGTTTCGCAGGCTACTTTGGATTGAGGATCAAAAGCAAGAAAATGATCTATCAGTGCATCAGAAATCTGGTCGGCAACTTTATCCGGGTGACCTTCAGAAACACTTTCGGAAGTAAATAAATAAGGCATTTTTACTTGTTGAATTGGATCAAGAAAATAAAAAACCACTAACTACAAAAAGTAATTAATGGATGGCGATGCAAAGATAATAGTTGATACATTATTACTTATAAATCGCTGGAACTAATTATTGTGACAGATCAGTATAGAGTTGCAGGTAATCACTCAGGTCCGATTCCGTATTATAAGGAAGCACTTTTTTGCCCCTGACTTTACTGAATTCCTCTATGAGTTTTTTATCTGTCTTTTCCGCACCGAATGTGATGGCATCGGCATAACCTGCACCAATACGGAACAAATCTGAATTGTTTGCCTCGTTGAAAGGTTCAAGATCTTTTTCCTTAATACTTGCATGTATATTAGCCGTTTTGGTAAAATTATTACCCAGTTTTTCCTTGAAAGTATTCTGGCCAATGGTGTACACCACTTTGCTGTGTGTGAAAACAGGTTCCTTTTTATAGACTGTTTTCAGGTAGAAAGGAATGAGTCCGGTCATCCACCCACTGCAGTGAATGATATCAGGCGGCCATCCGAATTTCTTGACAGTTTCAAGGGCCCCTTTGCAAAAGAATACTGTACGGAGCCCATTGTCTTCAAACCATTTTTCCTTTTCATCATGAAAAATATATTTGCGCTTGAAAAGGTCTTCGTTCTCCAGGAAATAAACCTGCAACCGTGCATTCGGCAGAGAAGCGACTTTAATTTGCAGGGGATAATCATCATTATCTACTGAAACGTTGATACCGGAAAGTCTGACAACTTCGTGCAACCTGTGCCTCCTTTCATTAATCACACCAAACCTTGGCATGATGCATCGAACTTCAAAACCATTATCATTGGACTTTATCGCTAACTTATTGACTGTTTCCGCAAATTCTGTCAGTTCCAGATAGGGAGACATTTCATTGGCAATAAATAAAATTCTTTTCTTTGCTACCATTAGGAATGGGAATTGGTGATCAGGAGAATACCTGAAATTCAGTTTGCAAAGGTACGTTTAATTCCCTAAATAGGCTTGTTGTAATGCTTCTGAATTGCTAAAACGCTGAAAATGATTCTATTTAAAAAGTCGGAAGACCTCCGGAAATGCCTGGCCGATAAGAAAAACAAGGGGGGTAAAACCGGTTTTGTGCCAACCATGGGCGCTTTGCATGAAGGGCATATAAGTCTGATCGAAGCCTGCCGTTCCCAAACGGATCTCTGTATTTGCAGCATTTTTGTAAACCCTGCCCAATTCAATGACCGCAAAGATTTTGAGAAATATCCCATCAGTCTGGAAATGGATATTGAAATGCTTGCAAAAGCTGGTACAGACCTGGTTTTTGTCCCTTCCATACATGAAATTTATCCAAAGGGGGATACCGGATTGGAAACCTATAACCTGGGCTCACTTGAAACCACCCTGGAAGGCCGTTATCGTCCAGGTCATTTCCAGGGAGTCTGTCAGGTAATGAACCGGCTGCTGGACATTGTAAGACCTGAATATTTATTCATGGGACAAAAAGATTTCCAGCAATGCCTGGTTGTAAAAAGATTGATCAGGCTCCTCCATCTGGCAATTGAATTCCAGACTGTTCCAACCATGAGGGATAAAGATGGTCTCGCATTAAGCAGCCGTAACAGGCGGTTAACTACTGAACAAAGAAGATTTGCACCTGCCATATTCCAGGCTCTTACATATATCAGGGATACTCTTATTCCCGGCGATACCGGTCCTGTCATTGAAACGGCCAGGCAAATACTGGATGCAGCACATTTTAAAACTGATTATATATCCATTTCCAATGCTGTGGATTTAGAACCGGTTCATGTATTTGATGGAAAAGTGAAAACGCTGGCTCTTATCGCAGCTTTTCAGGGAGAAGTGAGACTTATAGATAATATGCTGCTGAATTAGTTTAAATTTGCGGCTCAAAATGAAAAAGCGCTCATGGATATTGAAGTACTAAAATCTAAAGTTCACAGGCTGGTTATAACAGAATCCAATCTGAATTATATCGGCAGCCTGACCCTTGATGAGGATCTGATGGACGCTGGCAATTTAATTGCTAATGAAAAAGTGCAGGTTGTGAACGTTAACAATGGAGCACGGATTGAAACATATCTTATTCCCGGAAAAAGAAATTCAGGAATATGCTGCCTGAACGGGCCTGCAGCCCGAAGTGGGGCAGTTGGGGATATTGTAATTGTAATTTCCTATGCACGCCTGGATTTTGAAGAAGCTAAAAAATTCAAACCCTGGGTGGTTTTTCCCAGGGAAGGGAATAAATTATAGAACACCCGCAGTGCGTTGTATCCCGTTCCAGACTTGCCGGATACCTTTAAAATTGTATCTTACCTCCTTCTATGAAGAAGCATTTTTTATCGGCTCTCCAATACGTTTTTTTTGCCGGCCTGGCAGTATTTTTTGTTTGGTTAAGTGTTCGAGGAATGGACCATGAGAAATGGGAACAACTTAAAAAAGCGATGGACCGCGCACATTACTGGCTCCTTGTTCCCGTTTTCAGCTTATTACTCGTTGCCCACTGGTTACGTGCCCTGCGGTGGAGGCAGCTTATGGAACCTATGGGTTATAATCCTTCCCGGCTGAATGCCTTTTTTGCTGTTATGATCGGATATTTCGTAAACCTCGGTGCTCCAAGGCTAGGAGAAGTATTAAAATGTACCATACTGGCGAAATATGAAAAAATCCCGGCCCAAAAACTCGTAGGTACCATTGTTGCAGAAAGAGCTTTTGATGTTATTTGCCTGATGCTGGTTTTCGGTCTCACATTCGTTTTTCAATTTGATATCGTCAGTTCCCTGGTACACGATTATATTTACCCTCTTTTTCAAAACAAAAACGGACAGACTGCCTACAGGAAAATAGTGATTCTGGCTATCGGACTGATCGTTTTTCTGGTTATTATAAAAGTGGTCTTTAGCCGTTTCGGACATATTAATATCGTACAGAAAATAAAAGATATCCTTACAGGTGTCTGGCATGGACTTATCAGCGTCCGGGCTTTAAAAAATAAACCTTTATTTTTCTTTTATACTATTGCGATATGGGTTATGTACCTGCTTAGCACCTGGTGCGGGTTTTTCGCTATTGATGAAACAAGCCACCTGGGCCTTGCCGATGCTTTGACTGTACTGGCTATGGGGAGTGTTGGTATGATCCTTTCTCCAGGAGGAATCGGTGCATACGCTTTACTCGTTATGGAAACCGTTGCCTTATACCATATACCAAAAGAACCTTACGGACAGGCACTTGGATGGCTGCTCTGGTTTGGTCAGTTTTTGAGTTTTGTCATTTTTGGCGTAATCAGTTTTATTTTATTACCCCGCGTGAACCGTCAAAAAATTAAAGTGGATGAACCAACCCCAGGTTATACAGCATAAAATATATTCTACAAAAGAAATTGTTTTCCAGGTGAACAGATGGAAACTCCTTAATAAGACGATTTCATTTACCAATGGATGCTTCGATATCCTGCATCCTGGTCATATTGCTTCACTCTCGGATGCAGCCCGCGAATCAGATTTCCTGATTGTTGGTTTGAATTCTGATGGATCGGCCCACAGGCTGAAAGGCCCAGGCCGACCCGTGATGGACGAAAAATCACGCGCTCTTATGCTCGCATCCCTGCTTATCGTGGATGCCGTTGTGGTCTTTGAAGAAGATACCCCGCTGGAACTAATTGAAATAATAAAACCGCATGTTCTGGTAAAAGGCGGCGATTATACAATGGATCAGATTGTTGGTGCGAAAGAAGTGATAGCTGCGGGGGGGCGAGTTGTGATAAATCCGATTATACCTGGTTTTTCTACTACCGGGATAATTGGTAAAATCCAAAGCTTGTAATGTGGCGAATACGGAAATGTAGAAAATGTAGGAATTCAAAATTGAATGGGGAAATGACAATTTGGAAATGTGAGGACTTTGCCAGCTTATAATAAATAGCTACATTTTCTACATTATCATTGATAATTCAATTCCCACTTTTTTAATTTCATACATTCCCTCATTCGCCACATTAAATAAATCTACCCCCGATACATTCTTTCCACCTCCTGCACTATCACCTCAACATCATGATCTTCTCCCTGCGCATCGTAAGACTGTTTAAGGCTGCTGCCGAAGAAAAAAGCAACCGTTTGCCATACACGGGCTGAGAACCCGCCACGATATTCTTTTATAATGTCATAACAGTTATTGCCGGTCTGCCTGTTAATAAGTTTCATCAAAACCTTTCCCTGATAAACTGAAAGCCTTTCCATCGGATCGGTAAATTCTTTTCTCAAATCCTTTTCCATGGATTTGATATAATCCTTCCTTTGAGATTCTGAATTCATTTTTGCCAGCTGCGCATTCATATCATTCAAGATAATTCCTGCTTTCCTTGCATATGGATAAGTGACATATACCGCATTACGCAATCGCGTCATTGCTTCGTTTCGTTTACGCATGGCACGCGTCATAGCGCCATATATATCCACCGCAGCATATGTTTTGGCAGGGATGGTATCCCCTTCATATACGATCACCATGCTCCAAATGGTATCATTTTTACCGAAACGATTATTGAATTGTTGAAGATCAGCCAGTTTTTTTTCCTGTTCAGTTTGTTTGGTAACCGGTGCAGGAACGGGTGACTGCTGGGCAAAAGCAGACTGAACCGTGATCAGCAGGATAAACGGTAATAAAACATAGAGGTATCGTAAACGAAAAAGGGGCATTGAAAGCTTAAAGTTAATAAAAAATCCGGGTACTCCCAAGGGAACCGGAACCATCAGGACATCTGCTGTGGCAGCCTTTTAGACAGGCTTTTTCGCCTGCTGACGATGCTCGTTACAAAGCCGGTCATCATGATAATTATACCAATCCAGACAAGGTTGATCTGCGGGAATAAATATACTTTCAGAGAAACAAAAGGGACCATATCCATTGATTCTTTGACAAGCAACTGGATCTTTTTATTATTCATTACAGTCCCCAGTTCTACCGCCAGATTCTGAGCATATAAAGTATCAGCTATCCGGTGAATCATATTGTCCTTCACGTATAACAGGGGAGCCATCATATACTGCTGGCTATCGCGGCTGATGACTCTTATCCGGGCAAGCAAGGCTGTATCTGTGGAAGTAAAGCGATATTTATCTGTCGTTGGATTGACAAGCACCGTATCAAGAATCAACATCCCCTTCGAATAATAAATTGTATCGTGCATACCTACAGGATAAGTTTTAAATCCTGAAGTATCCCTTTGCTTATCCAGGATATTGGCATAACTGATATAAGTAAAAATATCCCTGTCCAGGTAATGCTGCTTATCCGGATTGTTGGAAAAATTCTCCGCGCCTTTCGTATTCTTAATCAGGTTTGGCCAAAGATCAAATGATTCGCCTGTTCTTTTATCCGTGAAATTAACTCTGAAATAAATAATATTTCCTGTCGCATTCACAGAATCGTTACTGAGATAAGTAGCATAGTACTTTCCCATATCCGTCTTAACATTTTTTATCAGTGTCAGATTCTCAAGTGGATTTTCTTTTGTTTTAGGATCGAAGGGCAGGTTAATTCCCGTTGTATTATGAGAAAGGACTTCTTTTTTGGAAGAAGAGATCAGGATTCCTACTAAAAGAATTCCAAACCCGGCGTGAGCAATGGATGCGCCGGCCATTTTAATTTTTCCCTTTAGGCTGTTAAATATATAAGCTGCGTTTGCAAGAACGGAATAAATACCCGCAAACAGGGCCATATGAATAGCTGCCTGGTATCCTGTTCCATATTCCGTGTACTGAATATTTCCGAATACACTAACACAAACTGAAATGATCAAAGCAATGATAGTAACAGGTAAAAGTTTTTTCAGAACCTGGAAAGGTGAACTGTTTTTATATTTTAAATATTGAACGGTTGCAGTCAGCAATCCAAGAATGATAGCAATAAAAATCTCAATCCTGTTATACGCAAATTTCGGATCATCGCCGGTAACCATCTTACTTCCAAAAATATCGTTGATTACCGGAAGTGAAGTGAATACCATGATGAACATGGCTGATAAAAAAATAACAAGTGCACCAATAAACATCCAGAATTCCCTCGACCAGGTATTTTCTTCCCTTGCAACATGCGGTATCTGGTTGTAACGGATAAAATACAAAATCAGTGCAGGTATAAAAAAAATCAGAATCAGTAATATCAATTGCAGATTTAATCCGGAACCTACGAAAGCATGGACCGATGTATCTCCCAAAATGCCACTCCTTGTAAGAAAAGTTGCATATAGAATTAATACAAAACCAAGAATTAAAAACAGATACGTAGTGCGAAGAGAATGACCCGTGGCATTATAAATTACCAGTGTATGAAGACCAGCCACCAAAACAAGCCAGGGTACCAGCGATGCGTTTTCTACCGGATCCCATGCCCAGTATCCGCCAAATGTAAGGGATTCATAGGCCCATGCTGCGCCCATCATAATACCTGTTCCCAGAATACAACAGGAAAAAAGCGTCCAGGGTAATGCAGTTTTTGTCCAGGTACCGTATTCCTTCTTCCATAAACCCGATACCGCAAATGCGAAAGGAATAAGGGTGGATGAAAATCCCAGAAACAAAACTGGCGGATGTATCACCATCCAGTAATTCTGTAAAAGTGCATTGAGGCTTTGACCGTCCTGCATCTGCGGGATAGATAAATAATCGGCCCTTTGAAAAATAGGAGCTTCCTGGAACAATTGTCTCACCAGCATGAACGGGCTATGTCCAATTTGAAAAGAGAAAATATAGACCCCCAGAATCATCGTAAGCAGGCAAAATTGCGCAAAACTGATAATGGTAAGTATGGGTGATTCCCATTGTCTGGCCCGTGACATAAGAATGATTCCCAATACACCGTTCCACATCATCCACAATAAAAAACTTCCCTCCTGTGCTTCCCAGATGCAACTGAGCATATATTTCGGATCAAGATTTTTGCTGGAATGTTCCCAGGCAAAATTGTATTCGAAATAATGCTGATGAACGATATAAAAAATAGTTGCAAATACAAGGAATATGGAAACAGTGCTTAACAGAAAACTAAAACGAGCCATCTTTTTCCATAAAGAAGCTTCTTCAGATGTTTTGGAATTGGCCGATTTTAAATAAGAGAGAGTAGCCACGCATGAGCCTGCAAAAGATAGCACCACAAAAAACTGACCCAGCTTTCCCGGCATCAAATGTTCACCAACATAATCCATATTAACTATTGGGTTTATTTAAGCTCCTTTTTCGCAGATTCAGGATCATCTTTGTATTTGGATGGACATTTGATCAGTATTCCGTCTTTTTGTGTGATCTCAAAAATATCTCCGTTCATTTTACCTTTCAATACAACGCGTTCTGCTTTTTCCATGTCATAGGGTTTACCATAGTGATAAACGACTTTCGCCTTTCCGCCAAGTGTATCAAGAATATGGAAACTTAGGTAATTAGGATCCTTTACAGGATTGTATTCCATGGGCAGACTATTGTCCAGTTTGGCTATAATGGTAACTGTTTTACCCTCATTCTGCCGGGCTGAAGCTATGGTTTCATAGGTAGATAAATTCCCCATAAAACTCACCAGCAATCCTATGCTAAGTGCAATGAATACCAGGAGTATGATATGGGTTCTCTTCATGAGCCGCAAAGTTATTCCCTTCTTGCCATTATTCGAGTAAATTTAATAAAAGCTTAAGGCGTAAAGCACAAGGCTTAAGGCCAAATACATTCTACTATTTTCAAATTCCTACATTTTCAAAATAGCTTTACGCCTTACGCCTTAAGCTTTAGGCTTTTTAATGTTTTGATAATCCACCTCACAGAACTACCTTTGCCAGCCGTTCCAAGGCAGAAAGTAAAACATGACAGATTTATCCCACTTCGATTCCAACATCGCAAGTAATCCAAAAAATACCATTTTTGGACTCCCTTTCACAGAAGCAGAATCCCGGCTGGTTATTTTACCTATTCCGTGGGAAGTAACAGTCAGTGCCGGATCAGGAACTTCCCGGGCAGGCGAGCATATTTTTAATGCCAGTATGCAGGTAGATGTTTTTGACGACGAATCCGGGAATGCCTGGAATCAGGGAATTTTCATGCGGCATCCGGACAGGAAAGTGCTTATGAAGAGTGACTATCTGCGTAAAGAAGCTGAACTCTATATCAATTATATCTCGAAAGGTGAAGAGGTTGAGAAGAACAGCTTCATGTGTAAATCTTTGAAGGAAATAAATGAAGGAAGCGCTATCCTGAATAAATGGGTATATGAACAAACCAGGAGTCTCCTGATGGATGACAAGCTTGTTGTCCTTCTTGGTGGAGATCATAGTGTTTCACTTGGTTATCTTAAAGCAATTGCAGAGAAATACGGTGAATTTGGAATACTCCAGATAGATGCACATTGTGACCTGCGTAAATCTTATGAAAATTTTGATCACAGTCACGCGAGCATTATGTTCAATGCACTCCAGGAAATTCCCCAGATTAACAAACTGGTTCAGGTGGGTGTACGTGATTACAGCGAAGAAGAATTCAATTATATCCAGAATAATAATCAGCGGGTAATCGCTTTTTACGACCGGAATATAAAAGAGAAACTGTTTGAAGGCCATACCTGGCGCACGATCGTGGATGAAATCGTACAACAGCTACCCGCTTCTGTATATCTTAGTTTTGATATAGACGGACTGGATCCGAAATTATGTCCACATACAGGAACTCCGGTGAACGGAGGATTTGAAGTAGAACAAATTACCTACCTCGTTAAAAAAATTATTGAAAGCGGTCGTAAATTCATTGGATTCGACCTGGTTGAAATTGCAGTTGGTGAAAGTAATTTGGATGCCACCATTGGCGCCAGGATTTTATGGAAACTAGGCAACATGCTGGTGGCTGCCAATCCTCAACCTTTCATTCGTAAAGAACCGGAATGCACTACGACTATGTAGTAATCCTTAAAAGGGAGAATGCAAGAAAAACCGATCTGGTCAGTGTTTTACTATTAATTTTTTCCATTATCAGTTTCAGTTATGCTCAAATCCGTAATGGATTCAATGGCTTTCTAACAATCTCAGCCATCATCCTTTTTCTCGGCCTGCTCGTGAATCTTTATTCTTTCCGGAAGAAAAAAGAAATGCAATTCAGGAACTGGTTATTGGCAGCTGCCCTTTTCTGGCTTGGCATGCCCTTTTTTCAATGGATGTCATTACCCTTTATTTTTTTTGCAATTCTGGAAGCGCAGGCGAAATATCCGCTTGAAATTGGATTTTATTCTGAAGGCCTCGTACTCAATTCTCTTTTCAAAAAAAAATTCCCCTGGTCTTCACTCCAATCCGTGATATTGAAAGACGGTTTACTGACACTCGATTTCAAGGATAACAAATTAATTCAGAAAGAAGTACTGGATGATGATGAGCCGGATGCCCCGGAAGATGAATTTAACGACTACTGCCGAAGCAAACTCGTAAATTTGCAGTGATGTCGCCTTATATTTTATATTCAGACGGAGAAGGAAATATTTTTGAAGACATTTCACTCTATGCCTGCGGACGCAGTGGATGGGACGCATTACCGGTTGATGAGTCAGACTGGATCCTTTTGCCCGAAGGAGGCTTACTCTATGAACTTCCAGGCCGTCGGGGTATCGGCATCGATGCAGAAACAGGTGAAATGCGTCTTTGTGAAAAGGGTTGGGCGGTTGCGGCTTTCATTCCTCCGGCGCATACCGGAGTTTATCTTTCTGCTTTTGAAACCGAACCTGATGCACCTACCCTCCCCCTGTTTTGCTATACGGCTGCAGGATGGTTCAAAGATAAATTTTATGTTCCTGCCATTCGTATCGAACCGGATATCCGGCAGGAAGCCCGCGGATATGACGCTTCCGGCATTTCAGAAGGAGCAGAAAATCTTTTGAAATCCTATCCTCATAACCGACTGGTGAAACACCTGATGGAGAATTGTTGCAATACCTATCACTGTCCTGCGGCAAGAAATCTTTCCCTTGGAAGATGGGAATGTCCTGTTCCGGTTTCACCTGCCTGCAATGCAAATTGCATAGGATGTATTTCCTTTCAGCCTCAGGAAGAAACGATTCATTCAACGCAGGACCGCCTGACTTTCCGTCCCAGTGCAGAAGAAATTGTTGAGTTTACCGTGCCGCATCTTCAAACGGCTCCTTATCCGATCATAAGTTTCGGACAGGGTTGCGAAGGCGAACCTTTGTTAATGTGGGAAACCATACGTGATGCTATTCTTGAAATCAGAAAACATACAGATCGTGGCAGTATTAATATCAATACAAACGGTTCCAGGCCGGATGCCGTGAAAGCCTTATGTGACGCTGGTTTGAACTCCATACGCGTGAGTATGAACTCTGCAAGAAAAAATATATATGAAGCTTATTACCGGCCAAATAATTATCAGTTCGAAGATATTGTGGAAAGTCTGCGAATCGTGAAAATCGCCGGAGGCTGGACTTCGATAAACTATTTTGTATTTCCAGGTATGACAGACAGCGAAGAAGAATATGAAGCACTTCGTAAAATGATTTCTGATACGGGACTGGACATGATCCAGTGGCGAAATTTTAATATTGATCCCGATTGGTACCTGGGGAAAATCGGAATTATCGAAACCGGGGATGCGATGGGTGTTAAGAATCTCATGGAACTTTTGCGGGAAGAATTTCCATTGTTAAAATTTGGTTATTTCAACCCGCCGATGGAGCGAATCAGGGGACGATTTGAAAAAGATTTTGCTTCATAAGCCTAAAGCTTAAGGCCTAAAGCCTAAAACTACTTTTTGGATCACTAATAAAATTTACCGATTACTATAAATTTCTCCAAATTATTTATTCAAAACTTTCGTCACAAGAATAAGTTTTAAGCTTTAGGCTTTAGGCTTAAAAAGGTTTTCGGCTTTGGGCTTAATAAAGTTTTAGGCTTTAGGCTTTCGGCTTTAGGCTATTTTAGTATAATTTCACGACGTGAACTATTTAAAAGCAAATCATGCATTCGAAGTCCGTAAAAACCGTAAAGCGGCTTTGTATACTTTGCTGATTTGTGGTACCCTTCTGTTATTACTATTATTGGTTTCCTGGAATCTTCCTTTCAATCCGCCAATACCTGTGGAGGAAGGACTGGAAGTAAATCTCGGTAATAGTGATCAGGGATTGGGCAGCAACCAACCCTTTCTTCCCAATGATCCTTCGAAACAGGATCAGGAAAAATATACACCTCCTAAAACGGTTGCTGCAACAAAAGAAGCTTTGAAAGATGTTGAAACAGATGATAAAAATCCGGATGATGTTCCTGCAGTTAAATCTCCTCCGATAACAAAACCAAAAGCTACTAAAATCCCCGATAAAGATCTCAGCGTAAGAACTCCACGCAAAATAGTTCAAACCGCGGTGAATCCAACTCCTGCACCACCAAAACCAAAAGCGGTTTTTCATGGAGTCAACGGAGATGGAACGGGAGGAAATGATGCCGATCATTTTAAACCCGGGGGTAATCAGGGTATTGCCGGTGGAAAAGGTGATCAGGGAGCACCGGGCGGAGATCCGAATTCAACAAATTATAAAGGCGGCGGTCACGGTAATGGTATAGCGATCGCAGGTGGATTGCAGGGCAGAAAGATAAGAAGTACACCTTCCTTCACGGATGAATTCAATGAGAATGCAAAAGTTGCAGTAGATATTCATGTCGATGCTTCAGGTAATGTAATCAGTGCAGAGTATCAGGCCAGAGGCTCTACTACTGCAGATGCAAGCCTGAAAGCCATCGCCATTCAGAAGGCGCACCAGGTAAAATTCAATAGCGGTTCCGATGAATCTGCCGGAACGCTGATTTTCAATTTCAAATTGAAGAACTAGATAAAAGCTTAAAGCCCAAAGCTCAAAGCCTAAAACCTGATTCCCAATAAGAGCATTTCCCGAATAAGACTATTATTAAAATCATAATCGTTTTCATCTTTAGAGATTTGCCTTCACTAATTTCTCAGGAAATTAATGAAAAGAGAAATAATGCATTAATTTCAAAAAATAACTATCTTAAAAGAACAATTTAAAATCTACCATTAAAGGTCCAGGAAAATGAAAAAAATTTATCTGCTGATTGTTTTATCATTTAGCCTCTGTTTTACCCAGGCACAAAGATTTTTCTACCTGGAATCGGATGATGCAGCGGGAAATCTTATAAAGGATGGGCTGGTTAAATCATCTCAATTTATAACCAGTTCGCCTCTTGCTTCAGATTATATTATTAAAACTGAGATAGGATTCCAAAAAGAACCCAATAAACTAACCCTGCAAATAATTTTAGAAGATTCCATCACATTTAAAACTATTTATCAAACGAACGAGGAATATAATTTTGGTATCATAAACCAAAATTCAAAAATACTTTTGAGGACAGCCCTGGAAACTTTTTTAGAAAAAAATATAAGCGAGATAATTCTTTCCGCCAGAGATGATCATTACGATACACAAATGAAACCAATTAAGCCAAAGAAAGATAAAACCTAGCATTGAAACAGATATTGTCCCTGCCGATATGCAGATGCATTTCTGTCATTATCCTCGTCTCAGTTGCATGTCAAAATAATCGGGAGTCTGAGCAAAAACCATTAGATAAAACAGAAGATAATTCTCCTGAAAACATCAATTTTAAAGTTGTCAATGCTTTCCCTCACGACACAACCTCATATACAGAAGGCTTCCTGTTTCATAAAGGATTGTTGTTTGAAAGTACCGGACATACAAACACCTTTGCCAGTTCAAGATCAGCATTTGGTCCGGTTGATTTAAAAAACGGAAGGATAGAAATTAAAGCTGAGATTGATAAGAACCGGTATTTTGGCGAAGGGATTGCATTTTTAAAAGACAGGATTTATCAGCTTACGGATACAACGCATATTGGCTTTATATATAATGATGAAACGTATAAAAAACTGGGAACATTTACATACGATGGTGATGGCTGGGGAATGACAACAAATGGAAATTATCTCATCATGAGTAATGGAAGCAGTAATTTATATTATCGCGAACCTTCAACATTTAAAATCATTAAAACACTCAATGTAACCGACAATAATGGGCCGGTTCAGAATATCAATGAACTGGAAATGATCCACGGATATATTTATGCCAACCAGTGGCTGACGGATAATATTCTGAAAATAGATACCACAACAGGGAAAGTGGTTGGCAAACTGGATCTCTCATCCTTAAAGACAGAAGCTAAAATGAAATACCCTTTTTCAGAAGAAACAAATGGTATTGCTTATGATTCTGTTTCAAATAAAGTCTACGTCACTGGAAAGCTATGGCCATTGATTTATGAGATACAATTCAATCACTGATTGTATTCACAATAAATATTTATATCTCACTTTACAAATCAACCAACCCTGTATATAAAGTATCCGTCACATCCTTTCCATCTTCGGTTATGAATCCCAGGTAGCCATGCACCGGTTTGCCCTTAAGTATTGAAGCATCTAAAACACAAACACCCTCAGCCCTGGTCGCCAGGTTCAGGTCGTATTCCCAATCTTTCAGTTCTTCATTATAAACAGCTGCGAAGGCTTTATCAGATGCTTTTGCCTTGCCTGTTCCGCTGTTATCGGTCCACCTGAATTCCAGTTTACCATCCGGTAATGCTGTCGTATTCACCGATTCCACATTGGGCAGGTCGCCCCTTCCCAGCAGCACCATTTTGTAATCGATCGATATATCGGGATAAAACCCCCTGATCGCATTCATTACATTATAGGAAAATGCTTTATTGTATCCCGTCATATGAACGACCAGGTGGCCATAGGTCAGGTTCAGCAGGTCGGTCAGCTGACCCAGGAAATCATTCATCAGGGCGAATTTCTTTCGCTGGTGTATCTGCTTTGGTGTTAGTGGTTTTTTACTGCGGCCCGCAAGAGCGCGTACAACAGCCTGATTATTGAGCATATAGCCTACAACCGGGCCGACCTTTCCTGAAATTGGCCCATGGATGCCTTGTAATAGTTTTCCCATAGGGTGGATTTTTTAAAATGATGAATTAGTTTTTTACCCGGGAATGTTGCAAGTAATATACCCAATTCACATTTAAGGCAGTTTTTTACCGGATTTTCACCGATTTTTTGGCCCCATTCACCGGGGTCTCTTCCAGCTTTCCGGGGCCTACCCCCCGGCAACCCCTGAGCAACCCCTGAGCGACCCCTCAGCAACTTGGGTTTTGACCATAAGGATTATGGCCTTTGGGCAGAAGTTTCTGATGATTGGGCTAACTAATGAAGTGCTTCAACAAAATGCCAGCAAACGCCGGCTAAATCGATAATGTTCACTTCTTTGCCATAAGGCTGGTTGATTGGCTGTCCCAATTTTATGCCAAATCTTTCCGGTAGTTTTTTCTCAATAACTGAATTCCGGAATTCCAAAACATTGTCCACCCCCACACTTAACATGAGATTTTCAGCAAATTCTTTGTTATTGAACTTCTGCAATATGAATTTACAATTGTCTCTTTCAAATCCAATATAATCACCGGCATCCCAGTTTATTTTAAAACCCAGTTCCTGAAAAAATTGTGAGGAGCCTTCAAAATTACTTCCTGAAGGAACGAATGGTTCGAGTGATATAAAATTCATATATGGAATGAGTTTGTTTTAAAATCAGATAAATATAATAATGAATTAGTCCACCTGCTTTACAAATGAAACAAAAAATCCCGTTATATCTGACGGGATTTTTATTGAAGAGTTCAATTGTTTATTTTTTCTTCGGAGGTGCAGGATACATGCGTTGTTTTTCATCAATCTGTGCGATCTTGTCATTCTTAATCAGTACATCATCTACAACATAAAGAGAATCCGTTTTCCCTTTTTTATCGGTCCATTTCTCTGTTGACCATACCGTAACCCATGTGTCATTTTTATCTGGGTAGTATGTGGTGATCCAGGTGTCGGGAATAAAGGCCATGCTGGTTAATTCCGAACGCATGGGAGTCATCATAGCCTGAAGGCTATCCTTCTTACCATTAAAATGAAATTTGTCTGCAATGAATTCAATGGAATCAGCAAAATAATCGAAACTTCCTTTCACATCTCCGTCCGTATATTTCTTCATAGCATTCAGGACAAGAACGGCATATTTTTCATCTCCCGGCTGCCAGTTCAATGAATACTTAGCGGTGTAAGGATAAACGACCGGTTCTTTTTTGGCGGTGCTGTCAGTTTTGACTTCATCCGTCTTTGGCTGGTTGTTGCAGGAAAGAATTAGCAACCATGAAAGAATCAGGAACATAAATTGTTTCATAATTTTTTGGTTTTGATTTGAGTTAAAAATTGTGAACAATATTCCAGAGAGGCGGATTCCAAGAAATTATTCGAAAATAAAATATTTCTTTGCCATGACAATGTATCGATTCAATTCCGAAGGATTCACCATCCAATACCATAATCCTCTCCATAATTACTGCTGCCACCCCAGAAACTCCCGTGTTTCCAGTCGAAATAAATTGCATTGACGGGTCCGCTGGTTCGTTCTGCAAATCGCATGGTATATCCCATTTTTTGCAAATCTTTTCTTACTGAAGAATCCGTTTTATTATTTAGTAAAATATAACCGGGCCTTGGCATGCGATCTTCTTTTTTATCTCCGCCCAGTGAAAGCCAGAGTTGATCTGTATTGATATTGGCAGCTTCCGTGGCCTGCTGCACCGTCATATTGAATTCGACCACATTCAAAAAGAATTGCAGGAGATTCTGATCCTGCGTATCTCCGCCCTGCACGGCAAATGAAAGAAATGGTTTTCCATCCTTCATCGCCAGTGTTGGTGTTAACGTTACCCTCGGTTTTTTATAAGGTTCCAATACGTTGAATGGGTTAAGTGTGGAATCCAGTACAAAACTCTGCATACGCTGACTCATACCTACACCAGTATTACCGGCAATGCAGGCCGGGAGCCATCCTCCGCTGGGTGTTACGGAAACAACCCATCCTTCTTCGTCACATGTTTCAATAGAAGTAGTTCCACGCCATAATCTATCCTGGTAAAGCGACTCTTCTTCGCGTAAGGCGGTACGCTCAACGCTCAACGCTGAATGCTCAACGCTTAACGCGGAACGCTCAACGCTTAACGCGGAACGCTGAATGCTTAACGCTTTTCCATTTACGGCAGGCCATGTTTTTCCAAATCTTGATCTCAATAAAGATTTATAAGGATTTGTTTTCCCTTCGAAAGGATATGGATCTCCAGGTGCGCAGCTGCTGTCATTATAACCATATTGAATCTGAGCAGCTCTTTGTTTAGCATATTCTTTATTCAGCAAACCTGTTATTGGTTCACTGGGAGAAAAATAGGGGTCACCATAATAAAAATCACGATCTGCAAACGTGAGATTCATTGTTTGATAAATGGTATGAATATATTTTAAACTATTATAGCCCATAGCACGCAGATCTATATTTTCCAGGATATTGAGGCTTTGTAATAAAGCTGGACCCTGCGACCATTGCTGCAGTTTGTATACTTCTATTCCCTTATAATTTACATATAATGGTTCTTCTTCCATGGGTTTCCAGCGCGCAAGATCCTCCATGCTGATGAGGCCACCCTGTTCCTGACAACCGCGTACAAATTCCTTCGCGATATCACCTTTGTAAAACCGGTCGTACGCTGCGTAAATCGCTTCCTTTCGGGACTTTTTTTGTTTGAGCGCCTGGTCTTCTGCTTCGACCATTTTTGTCAGGGTTGCCAAAAGATCTTTCTGGATAAAAATTTCTCCTGGTTCGGGGGCTTCTCTTTTCTCTCCGGGATGTGTTATAAATACTTTACTGCTATAGGGCCATTGCTTGATCCAGGAAAGGTTTTTCTGCATATTGTTGGCAGCCATTGCTTCAATCGGGTAACCTGCTGCCAGCTGCATGGCCGGAGCCAAAACCTGTTTTAGACTCATAGTCCCATATTCAGCCAGCATATAACAAAGTCCGCCTGGTGTTCCCGGTGTAACGGCTGCCAGCGGGCCGTATTCAGGAGGGAAATAATAACCCTTCGATCTGTAATAAGCTGCAGTAGCCGCACCCGGTGCGAATCCCAGTGCATCAATGGAAATAACTTTTTTTGTTTTCGGATTATAAATGATGGCCTGCGTTTCACCTCCCCAGCTCAGGACTGCCCATTGGGTACACATAGAGGCCAGCATGGCGCAGGCTGCATCTACTGCGTTTCCTCCCTGCTGAAAAATCTGTGCACCTGATTCAGCGCCCAGTGGCTTACCTGTAATGGCCATCCAGTGTTTTCCATGTAGAGGAGGCTTTTCTGTTTTTTGAGCCAGGAGTGGTTCAAAACAAATGAACAGAAAAATGAATACTATGTATTTCATAAAATGAATTGTCTTTTAAAGTTAAGGAACTGATATGGATGACGGTTGACCGTTGACCGATGACCGTATAAAAAAAGTTTTAGGCTTTGGGCTTTATGCTTTGGGCAATTGACAGTACTCCCAAACTTTCCTTCGTTCGATTATCTTTACAAAAAAATTAAATGCCCACTACCATCAAATGTCCGAATTGTCGTCATGAGTTTGCGATGGAAGAAGCCGTTTCCGAACAATATAAGAAAGACCTGCGGGAGCAGATGATCGAATTCACCCGGAAAAAAGAGGATGAATTCATGAAGAAGTCAAGGGATTTCGCTAAGCAGTTGCAGGAACAGGAAGAAAATTTTCAGAAAAAATTCAATGAAGAAAAGAAATTAATACAATCAAAGCTTGAAGAGGATTTACGTAAATCCATTCATCATGATTTTGAAAACCGCCTCACGATTCTGCAGCAGTCGAATGAAGAGCAGCAGGAAAAATTAAAATCAGCCAGGCAGAAAGAGCTTGAATTTTTACAAAAAGAACAGGCCCTGAAAACTAAAGAAGAAGAGCTGGAGATTTTGCATCAGCGCAAGTTACAGGAAGACAGAATTAAAATTTCAGAAGAAATACGCCGCAATGAAGAACTGAAAAATCAATCCAGGGAAAATGATTTTCAGCTGCAGTTACAGGAATTGAAGAAACAGCTGGAGGATCAGAAAAAGCTGGCAGAGGAAATGAAAAGAAGGGCTGATCAGGGTTCCTCACAACTACATGGTGAAGTGCAGGAGCTTGCCCTGGAGAAATTGCTGCAGAATGCATTTCCCTTTGATTTGGTGGAACCCATCGCCAAAGGGGTTCGTGGCGCGGATTGTACCCTCACTGTGAGAAATTCCTCCGGTCAGGAATGTGGAAAAATTATTTATGAAAGCAAGCGTACGAAAAATTTTGAGGCAGACTGGATTGACAAACTCAAAAACGATATGCGCCAGCAGGGTGCGCAGGTAGCGATCCTGGTTACAAGGGTTATGCCGAGGGATATGACCATTTTCGGTGAAAAAAATGGCATCTGGATCTGTAATTTTTCGGAAGTCAGGGCATTAACCGAAGTGCTTCGCGATGGCATTGCAAGGATTTTCCAGGCTTCCAGGAATCAGCAGAACAAGGGGGATAAAATGCAGCTCCTGTACGACTATCTCACGAGCAGTGAATTCAGCGAACAGTGGAAAGCCATACGCGAAGGTTTTTCATCAATGAAAATGTCCATCCAGCGGGAAAGGGATATGATGGAGAAATTATGGAAGACCCGGGAAAAACAACTGGAAAAAGTATTGCTCAATGCTGCGCATATCAAGGGTTCCATGGAAGGAATTTCGGGACAGGATGATTTTAATATGAACCTGATCGATGATACGGATGAGATTTTGGGAATAGAATAGCGGTATATGGTGTATGGTGTATGGTGTATGGAAGATGGAATCCATAAACCATTAACCATTTACCATACACGGGGTGACATTAAGCATTTTAAGTAAAGACAAAAGTCAATACCAGATCATCAAATAGTTTATAATAAACAGACAGCAGGATGGACCCTTCTTTCCTGAATTCAAAACATAATTCTCCCAAATCCCCTGTTCGGATAAAATATGGATCCGTCCAACGGATATGATCTTTGAAGTTTACATTGCCAAGACTATACCATTTGAAAATGGACTCTTTTGCGCTCCACAACAAGGTAAGCTGACGCAGCCGGTGTCCTGATTTTTCAATACCCTCAAATGCGATTTCGGATTCGTGCGGCGATAAAAATTTATTCCGGATCTTTTCTATTGCCGGACTGGTTTTTTCAACATCCACCCCTACCCTGTTTGTACTGCTTACTATGGCGGCGGCATACTTGCCGAAATGAGAGATCGAAAAATGATATTGTTCGTATTCGAGGTAAGGCTTACGGGTATCTGCAATCATTATTTCTTCCAGAGGAAAATCAGGAAATAATTCGGTGAGCAGATAGCGGCCGGCCAAATGCTGCAGTCTTTTCTGCGCATGGGATACATCCCGTTTCAGGGGGACTCTCAGGAGAAAAAAATCTTCATCTTCTGTGATATGCCAGATCGCCAATTTAGTAGATTCGTTGATATTATGTTGATAAAATAGCGGCATCACAAAAAAGCTTAATGCGAAATTCGCTCCGTTTAAGTGCTGAGGGCAAACAAATAAACAAATAAACCACCAAAAGAATGATTTTATCTGATAAGCGAATTATGGAAGAGATGGAAAAAGGAACGATCAAAATTCAACCCTATGACCGTGCCGACCTTGGCAGTAATTCTTACGATGTGCATCTTGGTCCCTGGCTTGCCACATACCGTGAGCATATACTGGATGCAAAAAAACACAACGAGATAGAATCATTCGAAATCCCGGAAGAAGGTTTTGTACTTTATCCGCATATTTTTTATCTGGGTGTTACAGCTGAATACACAGAGACTCATGAACATGTTCCATTCCTCGAAGGCAAGTCCTCCACCGGAAGGCTTGGAATAGACATACACGCTACCGCTGGAAAAGGCGATGTTGGTTTTTGCGGTAACTGGACCCTTGAAATTTCAGTTAAGCAGCCTGTTCGTATATACCGGGGCATGCCGATAGGTCAGCTGATATATTTCCCGGTAGACGGAGAAATAGAAGTGAAATACAATCAGAAAAAAGGAGCGAAATATAGCGGCCAGACAAACAGGCCGGTTGAAAGTATGATGTGGAAGAATAAATTCTAAAATGCAGCAGCTCCGTATTTACGGTAGTAGGCGATAGCAAGTCCCACTACTTCATCGTAGGAATTAATTCCCTGAGGCTGACGGTTTGCTTTCAGAAAGTTTCCATATAAAGCATGAATAACAGGTTCAAAAGGATTCTGATATTTTCTGTAAAACGCACTTAGGTCGCGCAGGTCCTGCCGAACATCGGGATGCAGCGACTCACGGTAAGGAATAAACGCAGTGGAATCCAGCGCGTATAAAGCACTCGCGGAGTACAGATAGAGGTCTATATACACCGAATATCGGAATGCAGGATCTTTAGAAGTTTTGGTAGCCAGAAATCCGCAGAAATTCGCTTCTTCTTCTTTAGCATACCCAAGCTGGTGGCCGATTTCATGACAGGTAGTAAAAGGCTGTACAAATCTGGGAATGGTAGTATTTACCTGCGCCTCCCCGCTGAAAGGGTTATAATAGCCACTGAATCCCATATAATTCGCCAGGTAACCGTAGAAAGAAAATTTAACAGAAGGATTGGGATAATATACTGCCGGATTTTCAAGGTGCAATTGATGATAGGCCTGGATGCAGTGACTGAAAATGCTGTCGCTCGTAACCAGATCCTTTCTGGCTTCACGGGAAAGAGAATCGATACCGTTCATTCTGTTTACAAGAAGTCCTATCAGGCTTTGAAGATCTTCTTTTGAATAAAGACTGGTTTCCAATTGCATTTGTTTTGCGATTGGTAAACGGTCATAGTTCAGTCCCCATAAAATATTAAACGCAAGGTAGATCCATAATACTATGGAAATACTTTTTTTTAAACAAAGTAAAAGATACTGCCGGTGCATTGTTCTCATGAATGCCCTGCTGATAAAACGTATCAAAGAAATAATCAGGTAAACGAAACAGGCAGCATACATGAAATCGCCAATACTAAAAGGGATCCAGCCAAACAATAATCGAAGCAAACGGGAAATTGGCGGATAGATGCCGGTTGAATAATATTTTTCAACTGCATCAGGAAAAAAAGAAAAGATTTTAATGATAACGGCAAGTGTCAGCGGCACAAGCCAGGGCCTGATATGTTTCCAGTGCATATCCTTAAAAATACATATTATTAAATCATCCATACTATATTGCAGCATATACAATTATCATGGATCTTGATTTTAACAAGAATGAAGATAATATGAAGCAGGCCCTGAGCCAGCTTCGCAACAGATTTCAGAAAATTGTAATTGGAGGCGGTCTGAAATCAATTGAAAAACAGCACGAAAAAAATAAAAAGACCGCGAGGGAAAGAATCGCCTACCTGGTAGATGACAATACTTCATTTTATGAAATCGGGGCTTTTGCGGGATATGAAATGTATGAAGAATATGGTGGTTGCCCTGCCGCAGGAACAGTAGCCGGTATTGGTTATGTGAGTGGCCGTCAGTGTATCATTCTCGCCAATGATCAGACTGTTAAAGCGGGGGCATGGTTCCCGATCACCGGTAAAAAAAATCTTCGTATGCAGGAGATTGCTATGGAGAACCACCTTCCTGTAATTTATATTGTTGACAGTGCCGGTGTTTTTCTGCCTTTACAGGATGAGATATTTCCGGATAAAGAGCACTTTGGCAGAATATTCAGAAACAATGCACGAATGAGTGCCATGGGTATATCACAATTGTCTGTCGTTATGGGCCCCTGTGTTGCCGGCGGTGCATACCTGCCCATCATGAGTGATGAAACCATCATGACTGAAGGAAATGGTTCTATTTTTTTAGCGGGTCCCTATCTCGTCAAAGCAGCCATTGGAGAAACGACTGACGTCGAATCACTTGGTGGTGCGGTTACACATACTTCCATTTCAGGAATTGCAGATTATAAATTTAATTCGGAGGAAGAATGCCTTGACCTGGTAAAGAAAATTATGTCGGGCCTGGGACATATGCAAACAGCGGGCTTCGATAGGATAGAATCCAGGGCACCTTTAAAAATTCCTGAAGAGATTTACGGATTGATCCCTTCAGATTCTACCCGTCCTTATGATATGCTTGAAATTATTAACAGGCTTGTTGACGAGCCGGGAATTCAGCAATTCAAGGAAGAATATGGGAAGACAATAATTTGCGGTTATGCGCGCATAGACGGATGGGCCGTGGGGATCGTGGCCAATCAGCGTACGATGGTCAAAACAAAAAAAGGAGAAGTGCAGCTGGGTGGTGTAATTTATAATGACAGTGCCGATAAATCCGCACGGTTTATCATGAACTGCAATCAGAAAAAAATCCCATTGGTTTTTTTGCAGGATGTGACAGGGTTTATGGTAGGAACCAGAAGTGAGCAGTCAGGTATTATAAAGGATGGAGCAAAAATGGTGAATGCTGTTGCGAATTCGGTCGTACCGAAATTCACCATCATAGTGGGAAATTCTTACGGGGCCGGAAATTATGCGATGTGCGGTAAAGCTTATGATCCAAGATTAATTCTTGCATGGCCTACGGCAAAAATTGCCGTGATGGGTGGTGATCAGGCGGCGAAGACACTCTTACAAATCCAGGTAGCATCTTTACAATCAAAGGGTCAGATCATTGAACCTGCGGAAGAAAAAAAATTATTGGACGAAATCCGTAACCGGTATGAAAAACAAACCAGTCCTTATTATGCCGCAGCGCGTTTGTGGGTTGACGGAATCATTGATCCTTTGGAATCGAGGAAATACATTTCAGAAGGTATTAAAGCTGCCAACCAAAACCCTGTTATTGCTGAATTCAAAACCGGGGTGTTTCAGGTATAAACAACAATATGGAATGGTGGATATGTAAAAAGTAAATTAAAAAGTATTTTGAAAGATCACGTAATCATATATACAGACGGTGCTTCCCGCGGAAATCCTGGTCCGGGTGGTTATGGAACTATCCTTATGTGGAATGGAATTGAAAAGGAACTTTCCGCTGGTTTCCGGCGAACCACGAATAACCGGATGGAGTTGATGGCTGTAATAGCCGGTCTCGAAGCGCTAAAGAAACATGGCGTAAAAATTAAAATCTATTCCGACAGTCAGTATATAATAAATTCTGTTGAGAAGGGCTGGTTGAAAAACTGGATCGCAACGGATTTTAAAGGAGGAAAAAAAAATAAAGATCTATGGCTTCGTTTTGCTGAGCTTGCAGGCAAACAACATATCAGTTTTCATTGGGTGAAGGGACATGCTTCCAATCCGCATAATAATCGCTGTGACATCCTTGCTACTTCTGCGGCAGATGGATCCTATTTGCTGGAAGATGAAGGATATGAGGGATAAGCTTAAAGCCTAAAGCTTAAAGCCTAAAACTTCTTTTTGGAACTCTGATAATATTTCTTGATTAATATGAATTTCTCTAATGTATTTATAGGAAGTATAAGGCTTCAGAAGAGGTTTTAGGCTTTAAGCTTTGGGCTTTAGGCTTAAGACGCTTTAATCTCCTTCCCCACAGCCCGGTAATTCCGTATGAATGCATAGGTTCCAAAAAGGACAGCAGAGAAAACCAGCGTAGCGAGCAGGCTTGTTTTGTAGAAAGGAATGCCGTCGGAATAACAAAGCATCAATCCATTAAATGTTTTTGGCCTGTCCAATCCGCGTGTGGTACCATTGCTTGCCCATACGAGAAAATTGGAAATGATAAAATACAAACTGGGCGCCGCAAGAGAAGCTGCAACTATTTGCAATACATTCAATTTCTTAATGGCAAATCCTACAAAGACCAATAACGTGAAGAGAATATAATTCTGCCACTGGCCTTCATAAAAACCGGGAATACTTGTTAATCCGCCGATATATAATACCTGATACAGCAGGTCTGAAATGAACATTGAAAGAATAGGTATTATAAATGCCCATTTCCTGTCTTTAATTACGGCTCCTGCAAAAACAGCCATAGCCCATTGGGGAGCAAATCCGTAAGGACGGCCGGGGATGATGCGGTAAAGTGCTGCTATCACGACCAGGAGTACAAAAGACCAGATTATTTTATTGTAAGATTTCATCATAAAGATTTAGAACTGCGAAATTAACTGTTTTTAAAAAATCCTGAAAACATTGTGCGGGATCCTTCTAACAAAGTTTCCCGACAGTACGGGTTAATCCATACCTGGTATGGATGCCTGGTAAATGACTGTGTCTTCGATTGCCCTGACTTCACTTTTAGCCGTATCAAAGCTAACCCAGGCCTCTCCTTTATTTCTTTTAAACGATTTACCATTATTCTCCTCTACTTCTGCAGATCCGCTGAAAACAAGAAATATTTCGATGGAATGAGATACGAGTTTATCAGATTTTCCCTTCATAATTTGCAGACGACTAAGTTCAAAATCCGGTGCCGGTGTCGGATAAACCAATCTGCCCTCAGTTGAAGCAACGCCGGTAATGATATTTGGAACGGTACATTCAAATTTTACATGTTTCATCAGTTCAGGCACATCCACGTGTTTAACAGTCAGGCCGCCCCTTAACACATTATCTGAATTTGACATGATCTCAACATTCTGACCTTCCAGATAAGCATGCGGCAATCCGGCATCCTGATAAACTGCCTGTCCCGGCTGAAGATGAAGCAGGTTGAAGATATAAATGGAAAAAATTCCCCGGTCAATATGACCATCCTGAGAATATGTCATTGCTGCCCTTGCTGCCCAGTAATCTTCTTTGTCCTTACTAAGTTTCCCTGCGTTAAAGTGTGAAATGATCCGTTCGAGCAATGTTTTTAAATGCCTGTCAACCTGCACCTGGGGCAATTCCATTACGTGTTTGTAAAGTTTTTTATAATTATCGCTCCCAAAAATCGGAACCAGGAAATGCAATTCGGGGGTTTCACGAAGAATTGTTTGTAAAGCTTTCGGTGATTTGAATCCATGAAGGAGCCAGAACTCACTCAGGGCAAGCATGAGCTCGGGCTTGTGATTATTATCTTTGAAATTCCTTTTTGGTGATGCCGGATCTATCCCCAGTTTGTTCTCTGCGTCAAAAGCGATTTGCGCATTCTCCCTGGTAGGATGTACCTGAATGGATAACATATCTTTTACATCCATGACTTTGAGTAGAAAAGGAATATGACCAAAAGTACGGCCTGCTTTTTCACCCAGGGTTTGTACAGGAAATGTATCAACATAATCTTTCAGCGAAACAGGATTTTCCGAACCGTTCTTTAATTCGGAGCTGCCTCTTTCATGAGCACCCAGCCAGAATTCTGCGTACGTTTCACCCTTTTTAACAGGAATGTTTAACAGTTTAGGTAAGTAATAAAAACCACCCCAGGCATAGTGTTGTACTTTCCCTGTTATCTGTAACACCCGATCTTTACTCAGTTCCATATTTTTCATTAGTGGCTCAAAGTAAAGCAAAAATGGCCGCACACAATGAATTTGGAAAAGCAGGTGAAGAAATGGCTGTGGAATGGCTTATACAGCATGGTTTTCAGCTGATTTCCCGTAACTGGAAATTTGCCCGGTATGAAGTGGATATCATCGCCAGCCGGGAGGGTATTTTGCATTTTATTGAAGTGAAATCAAGACATGATGATGTTTTTGGCAAGCCGGAAGACTGGGTAAACAGGAAGAAAGGGCGTCATTTGTTAACAGCAGGTGTTGCCTTTCAGGATAAATACCCTGACTGGAACCTGGTTCAATATGATATTCTTTCAATACTGATTACCCCGGATGGCAATCGCGATTTCTTTTTTATAGAAGATGTATATTGGTGGTAATGAGCAAGAATTTTAATTCGCAAAAAGAGATTATTCAAAAATACCAGTTTACCATAGCGCAAATTGATATCGCTATTCTGAAATTAAAAAAAAGCAAAAGGGTCCTGTCCATAACGAGACTAATTGTTGTTTTGGCTGCATTGTATCTGAGTTGGTATTTCTGGCCATCCTTTTCAATTATAAGCATCATTATTCTTCTTACTTCCATCCTGTTTATTTATCTCGTATTCCGCTACTCAGATAAAACTTCAGAAATAGAAAATCATGAGAGACTTATCCTGGTGAATCGCCATGAACTCGATGCAATACAATATAATCTCGGGGGATACGAAGACGGATCAGTTTTTGCAGACCCGAATCATGCTTATGCATCCGACCTTGATTTGTTCGGACCTGTATCCATATTCCAATGGCTTAGCCGTTGTCACGCAGACCAATCCAAAAAATTACTGGCTGATTATTTGAAAGCACCTCTAACTCCTCCGGCAATCGAAGAAAAACAATCTGCAATAAAAGAACTTGCAGGGAAACAGGAAGCCAGTCAGCAATTCCAATCCATGGCTCTGGCAAATCCACTCAGTTTCAAGACAGAAGAAAGGTTAGTAAAATGGATGGCCATGCCCGCTGGCGGATTTGATAAACTGTATTGGAAATGGATCAGGAATATTTATCCATTGATCACACTGATTATTTTGACGGGGTTTTTAATGGATTATATTTCTACCGGTATCTTTTTATTTTGCTTTATCGGATTTTTTGCCATCTCTTCCTTGATAAGCAGAAAAATTCAAAAAGTATATGATTTGCTTTCGTTTATTCAGAAAGAGATGGATTCTCTTTATCATCAACTAAGTTTTATTGAAAATGAAAAATTCAAATCAGCTTTTCTTCAATCCCTTCAAAGCAGGCTTAAACCCGATGGTTATAACTCTGCATCCGCAGCTATGCGTGATTTTCACAGCATACTTAAGCGATTTGACATGCGATTGAATATGCTTGTTTTTTTCTTCCTCAATGCATTTTTTCTTTGGGATCTGCGCCAGATACTTGCGCTGAATAAATGGAAAAAGAAAAATCAATCTTATCTCAGTGAGTGGTTCAGTGTGATTGCTGAGATGGAAGTTACTATCAGTATGGCTTCCCTGGTTCATAATGAACCGGACTGGTGTTTTCCCGTGGTGGATTCATCATATTTCCATATAGAGGCGGAAGCCATTGGCCATCCATTGATTCCCGCGACTACCAGGATTGCGAATGATTTTTCCATGGAAGGAACCGGAAAAATAGCGGTGATCACGGGATCCAATATGGCAGGGAAAAGTACATTCCTTCGATCGCTTGGCACGAATATAGTACTGGCACTAATGGGAGCGCCTGTCTGTTCAGTGAGCATGAGGCTGAGTACAATGAAACTGATTAGCAGTATGAGGGTTTCTGATAACTTAGCGGAGAACACATCCACTTTCTTTGCCGAATTAAAGAAATTGCAATACATCATCGGGGCAGTGAACCATAAGGAACCCGTTTTCATACTCCTGGATGAAGTATTACGTGGAACCAATTCACACGATCGTCATAAGGGATCACAGGCATTGATAAGACAGCTACTTCAAAGTAAGGCAGTTGCAGTAATGGCAACACATGATACTGAACTCGCCAATTCGGAATCAGCGGCAGACCCTTCTGTGACCAATTATCATTTTGAAGGTAAGATCATCAGCGATGAGCTCTATTTTGACTATAAAATCAAAAAAGGAATCTGTGAAAGCCTGAATGCTACGACCCTCATGAAAAAAATAGGTATTCACTTTCAGGATTAATATATTTACGCAATCCGGTAACAGGATTCAATCCCCTTCATTCCATGATAAATACAACAGTTAATATAAAGACTTTCAGAAATCTTGTTTCCAGGAATAAAAAACGCCTGCGAAGCTTTCTTACGCGTGTAGAAAAAAAAGACCCGAAAAATCTGCACCTCGTTACACTGGAAGCCAATGAACTTTCATGGGCAAAAACGGATTGCATGGACTGTGCCAATTGTTGCAAAACCATGTCCCCGACTTATACCCAGAGAGATATTCTACGCATTGCGAAATACATGGGCATGACGGCCAGGGCTTTTAAGGAAAAGTGGTTATATAAGGACCGGGTTGGTGACTGGTTGAATAAAAGTCAACCCTGCCAGTTCCTTGACATAAAAACCAATCTTTGCGGCATTTATGAAGTGCGACCAGGGGACTGCGCCGGTTTCCCCCACCACGGTACGAAAAAAATCAAAGACTACTTACATGTGTACAAGCAAAATGTGGAATTTTGTCCGGCCACTTATCGTCTCGTGGAATTTATGGAAGAAGGAATTTCGGATGGGAAGTGGGAGTTAAAATAAATATCATGTGGGCTGCAGAAAAAAAAGGTTTTAAAGCCTGGCTGCAATTGGAAAAATCACTTTCGGATCATTCAGTTGAAGCCTATCTGAGGGATATAGAAAAATTAACACAATATCTTGTATTACAGAAAACGGATTTATCAATTGAAAACATCCGTTTAAAAGAACTGCAGGAATTTCTGAAATGGATCAGTGTTCTTGGCATGACTGCAAGCTCCCAGTCGCGCATCGTTTCAGGTATCCGTTCATTCTTTAAATATTGTATACAGGAAAATCTCGTTAGGCAGGATCCTACACTGCTTCTTGAAACGCCTAAACTCCGCAGATCGTTACCGGACTTTCTGAGTGTGGAAGAAATCAACCGGATCGTAGAAGCAATTGATCTAAGTAAACCCGAAGGAGAAAGAAATCGTGCAATCCTGGAAACCATGTACAGCTGTGGTTTACGGGTATCAGAATTAGTGAACCTGCGTTTGTCGTCACTTTATCCGGATCTGGGATTTATTAAAGTCATTGGAAAGGGCGACAAGGAAAGATTGATTCCCATTGGTAATACTGCTTTAAAATTTATTGGCATTTACCGTCACCAGGTGCGGACACATACGGAAATAAAAAAAGGTAATGAAGATATTCTCTTTCTCAACCGGAGGGGTGCCCGTTTATCAAGACAAATGATTTTTATTTTACTGAAAGCACTTGTTCGGGAAGCGGGAATAAAAAAAACCGTTTCGCCCCATACTTTCCGGCATTCTTTTGCCACACATCTGGTGGAGGGCGGCGCTGATCTCCGTGCTGTTCAGGAAATGCTGGGACATGAAAGTATTACGACTACAGAAATATATACGCATCTTGATCGCGCATATTTGAGAGAGACGCTTCAGAAATATCATCCTGCATTTCAAACCTCTTAAAGCCTAAAGCCTAAAGCCCAAAGCCTAAAACTACTTTTTAGAACACTAATAATATTTCTCGATTACTCATGATTTCTCCAAACATTTATAAAAAGTTTTAGGCTTTGGGCTTTAGGCTTTAGGCTTTAGGCTTTAGGCTTAGAAAAATTTCTTCACAATCCCCAACGCTCCCTGTTTCCACGGAACTCTGTGGGATATCCCGGTGCTGGTTTTCTGGAATTTTTCCATGTTGGCAATATACCATTCATAATTACGCAACAATGCATCCTTGTTTGAGAATTTAGGCGCATAACCCAGTACCTTTTCCGCTTTTTCAATGGAGACAAAGGAATCTTTTGAAGCGGTTTCATAAACCCAGGGATACAAAGGAGATATATTCAATTTGTTAAGAATTCGCAATATCCAGATAGCTGCTCCCGCCGGAACACCTGTTATTTTTTTTCCAAATCCTGCCCTGTCTAAAACTACCTGGTAGTCTTCCTTAATGGTTGTAAATGATTTGGCACCCACATTAAAAGTATCATTGGCCTTGGCCGCGTCTATTGTAGAGGAAAGATAAATTGCCGCGCAGAAATCTTCCACATCCATCAACTGGTATTTATTATTCCCACTTCCAAGCACCGGAAAGCCCTTGCCATCTTTTGCCCAGTCATAAAACACACCGAATACACCAAGACGTTCAGGACCTATAAATGATTTGGGCCGGAAGATTGGAACACAGAGTCCTTTTTTCCGGAATTCCACGCAGATTTCTTCTGCTTTTACTTTACAAATACCATAATCCCCAACACCATAGAGTTTGTCATCTTCCACCAGCGGATGATGATCCGGAACTCCATAAACTGCCGTTGATGAAATATGTATCACGCGCTGTATGTGATTGTCAAATGCAGATTGTAAAACATTGCGGGTACCGTCCAGATCAGTAGAATAAATGTCTTCTTTTTTGTATAGCGGCAATGCTGCTGCCGTATGAATTACAAAATCAATTCCCTGCATGGAACGGTCAACCATGGCGCGATCCCTGATATCTCCTTTTATTTCTGTGATCCGGTCTTTTTCGGGATAATCAAAGTCAGCAATATCGAGGGAAACCACTTTATGACCCCGGTCCAGCAAATAACGTGTCATATTTATTCCCAGGAAACCGGCTCCTCCTGTAATTAGATAAGTGCTCATAGTTCAGATCATTCAGTTTTAACAAAGTAAAGAGGCGCAAAGATACTCAATATAAAAAATGTATGCAAGCGTGGAATTCATATTCTGGCAAGGTTGTTGAATTTTATATTCAATAATTTGTCAACTTAAATTTTTCTTATATGAGCTTACAGAGACTTTTCACAGCAACACTTTCAGGTATCGTTATCGGTATACTGATAGCCCCTGCCAGGGGTGCTGATACCCGGAAAAAATTTAGTGAT
>Ga0207113_1070_pt1 | contig 33791 bp, 31 predicted proteins | sample Alteio_BWMinHeat_69_FD_153559 | JGI IMG/M metagenome (GOLD analysis project Ga0207113, IMG submission 153559) | Enriched cells from forest soil in Barre Woods Harvard Forest LTER site, Petersham, Massachusetts, United States -... | ecosystem: Environmental > Terrestrial > Soil > Temperate forest >... | reverse complement strand
GGAAAGCATGATTTTTAATACCATTACCACAAAAGTCATCACCTGCTCTTAAGGGTAGTGAAAGGGCTATAAATAAAACGCATACGATTGCGCTGATTGATTTCATCTGTTGCTAAATAATTTTATCCTTAAAATTAATAAACTCCCAACCAACGCAGGGATTATTAAATTGATGAGCCAGATACCCAGTGATACAGCAAGAATACCTGCAGTATTTAATGTAAATACCTGAAATATCTGAATGCCGGCTGCCCAACGAAATCCAAGATCTGTTAAAAATGTTAATGTAGGTACAACAGCCATCAAAACAAACATAACACTAACGCCGGTAAACACCTGCATTCCTGTCAACGGAATACCGAAAAGAGAAAATAAAAGAAAATATTGCAATATAAAAACCATGTAACGAATCGTTGAAATGAACAGTACGGTTGCCAAAACCGGGAAATTAAAATTTTGGGGTATGGAGAAGTTTTTTTTGTTCTTCTCCATCCATTTATTCACCCTGGCTACTAATGGATCAAACCTGAAATAAATCAGGGCCAAACCGACTGCCGATATTCCAGTTATAATCATAGCCGATCTCAAAAATACAGGCGAAGACCATACTGTCTGAAATTGAAATGGTAAAATTGAAAACAAATAGATACCAACAAATCCGGCAGTTAGTGTTATCAGCATCTGGGAAATACTGCAAAGGATAGTTGGGGTAACTGAAAGGATTTTATTTCCCGGATCAACATATAGCATCCTCCCAAGGTATTCTCCCACTCTGTTAGGTGTAAATGAAGCGATGCAGGTTCCCGCAAGTATAGCTTTAAATGCACGTATAAATCCAATTGGTTGCACGGGCCGTAATGCAATCTGCCATTTGAATGTTTCAAGGGCCCAGTTTACACACATCAACCCAAACATTGCATATAATTTCCACTCTTGTTTGCCTGTCGCTGCTTCCAGCATCTGCTTAAGTGAATCTTTCCAATGCGGTTGTTTGTGAAGTTCTCTTGCGACGGTATAGAAAAGAAACAACATAATGAGCGGTCCGGCCACATAGTTGACTAATAATTTGATATTTTTGTTCAACACCACAATCAAAAATAACGTTCCCTCTGCAAAAGCACTCTAAAATAATCCTAGGCATTGATCCCGGCACTCTCATGATGGGCTGGGGACTGATATGTGTGGATGGGCATCAGACAAAATTCATAGAAATGGATGTGTTGCATGTACCTGTGCGATTAGATGCATATCAGCGACTGGAGCTTATTTATTTTACAGTCCAGCAAATTATTTTGAAATTCAAACCTGATGATTTTGCCATTGAAGCTCCTTTTTTTGGAAAGAATGTACAGAGTATGCTTAAACTCGGAAGGGCGCAGGGAGTTGCAATTGCAGCAGCCATGCAATCGGGCATACCTGTTACAGAATATGCACCCCGGAAAATAAAACAATCCATCACAGGAAATGGAAATGCGGGAAAGGAACAGGTATGGAAAATGCTTCAGCAGATTTTAGAAATCCGGATGAAGTTAGACCGTTTCGATGCTTCTGATGCGCTGGCCGTTGCACTTTGTCACCATTATCAATTCAATTCTCAGGTAAATACCGGAAAAAAAATAAATGGATGGAGAGAATTCATTGCGAAAAATCCAGGGAGGATTGTATGAGAGTGTGAGAGTGTGAGAATGTGAGAGTGTGAGAAAAAACTTTTATATTATTATTCACTTACTCTCACACTCTCACATTCTCACACTCTCACACTTAATATAAGCATATGACAATTTTTACGAAAATTATAAAGGGGGAGATCCCCGCTTACCGGATCACAGAAGATGATTTGTTTCTGGCATTTCTGGATATCAATCCATTGCGCAGAGGCCATACCCTGGTGATACCTAAAACCGAGACCGATCTTTTTTTTGATCTGGATGAAATTTATCTTTCGCGGATTCTGCTGTTTGCGAAACCTGTCGCAAAATCAATTGAAAAATCTTTCCCCTGTAACAGATGCGGGATATCTGTTGTAGGATTAGAAGTTCCTCACGCACACATGCATTTGATTCCCATCGACCATTTGAATGATATGAATTTTAAAAATCCAAAACTGAAGTTAAGCGATGCGGAATTCAGGAATGTACAGGAAAAAATAATTTCAAATTTGGGAATCTGAAAATATTAAACTGTTATACTTTCAACTTTAAATTGAAGTTTCCCGGCTGGTACTATTACATCCGCCACTTCACCAACCTGTTTTCCAAGCAGTCCTTTTCCTATAGGAGAAGAGACAGAGATTTTACCGAGTTTGAGATCGGCTTCCTTTTCCGAAACCAGATGATAGGTTGATTGTTTTTTATTTGAAAGATTGGTAACTGTTACTTTGGTAAGAATCGACACCTTGCTCGTATCAATATTGCCTTCTTCCAGTATGCGCACGTTGGCCAGGTCTGCTTCCAGGCGCTGAATCTTTGCCTCAAGCAAACCCTGAGATTCTTTTGCTGCATCATATTCAGCGTTTTCCTTCAGATCTCCTTTTTCCCGTGCTTCAGCGATGGCCCTTGAAGCTGCCGGCCGGTCGATACTTTTCATCTTTTGCAGCTCACCTCTCAGTTTCTCGAGTGCCTCCTTTGTCAGATATGTGATTCCACTCATAAATCCTCCTCTTGTTTATTTAAAAGAAAAAAAATACAACGCCCTCGGGAGGCGTTGCATTTGTGCAAAGATAAGGAATCCATTGCAAAAGGTAATTTTCAGGGCTATTTTGGGTGGCAGAATAGGCACGCAAATCCCTACCTTAAATACAAATATTGATCCACCTGTCCCCCGGATCATTTTCCAATTAAATTATAACCCGAGTTTGTCCAGCAGTACTTTGGCCATTAAGTAAAACGCCTCCCTGCTATAACCGGCAATATGGGGGGTGAGTAGTACATTGTCGAATCCCAGCAATTGATCCAATTGTTGTTTTTCTATGGGGGTATAACTCTCAAGTTTTTCATTTTCAAGCACATCCAGCGCAGCCCCGGCAATTTTTCCGGTTTCCAGCGCCCGGATCAGGGCTTTCGTATCCTGTGTTTTTCCCCTGCTTGTGTTTATAAAAAAAGGCTTGTTTTTTAGTGAAGTAAAAAAAGTTTCCCCTGCAATATGAAAGGTTTCATCCGTCAGAGGTATATGAAGACTTATTATATCGGAGTACCTTCCCAACTGGTCCATATTGGCTTCCTTAATTTTCCCGGATCCGAAGTTGAATTTGTATTTATCGTAAGCCAGAACGGTGACTTCGAAAGGATCCAGTAATCTTGCGAAAGCAGAACCCGTATTTCCATAACCGATTATACCAACTGTTTTTCCGGTCAATTCAATACCCCGGTTGGCATCCCGGATCCATTTGCCTTGCTTTATTTCCCTGGAAGCTCTTGGGATATTATTCATTAATGAAAGGAGCATGCCAAGAGCATGTTCAGCAACAGCATTTCGATTTCCTTCGGGACTACTTACGCATCGGATACCTTTTTGATTAGCAAAGTCTATGTCCACCAGTTCCATTCCACTGCCAAGTCGCCCAACCCATTTCAGTGAACGTGCTTTTTCCAAAACTGGCCTGTCTATTTTCAATCGTGTAGTAATGATCAACCCTTCCACGTCCCCAATAAGTTCCTTTAATTCTTCATAACCAAGTTGGGGAAGATACAGAACTTCAAATCCCTGCTTCTGCAGCCGGTCGATCAAATACTCATGTACTTTTGATGTCACCAAAACTTTTCGCATGAATAATCTTTTATTTTTTTATTTCATCCTCCAGGTTAGTTCAGCAAACTGCAAAACAGTTAGTTGTTCAGCTCTTTTATTAAATACCGGATCCTTCAGTACTTCTTCCGTAAACAGTGATTTCACGGCATTTCGCAAGGTTTTTCTCCTTTGGTTAAATGCAGTTTTCACAAGTAAAAAAAACATTTTTTCGGTTCTGACATCAACCGGGGTTTTTTTTGGAGTAAACCGGATGACGGCACTTTTTACTTTAGGCGGCGGATTGAAAGCCTGATCACTTACTTCAAAAAGATATTCCACATTAAAAAATGCCTGCAGCAGAACACTGGTAACCCCATAGACTTTATTTCCTTCAGAGGAAACGATCCGAAGGGCCACTTCTTTCTGAAACATTCCGATTAAACGCTCCACATCTTGCCGCCAATCCAGGACTTTAAAAAGTATTTCCGTGGAAATATTATAGGGAAAATTTCCAATGATTGTAAATGGACCTTCAAATGGTCTTTCCATCCGGAGAAAATCCATTTCAATAATTCGATTATTTAATGAAGGGTATTGCTTTTTAAGATACCCTACTTTTTCCCTGTCGATTTCCACTGCTTTGAAATCAACGCCTTCGATTTCAATCAGACTCTTCGTAAGCGCACCTGCTCCCGGACCAATTTCCAGCAACTGCTTAAAAGGATTTTGCTTTAGCGAGTCTATAATCCGCTTGCAAACCAACTCATCTTTTAGAAAATGCTGACCCAGTGATTTTTTCAAATTGAGCTGGCGGGACAAGTTCGTCATTAAGCAAAAATAAACCTTCCTTCATGCTAATAATCGTATTTTTATCCATCGAATAATAATACATGAGCACCTCACAACAAAAACCAGTTATCGGCATTTCCATTGGCGATCTGAATGGGATAGGAACAGAACTGGCTATTAAAACATTTTCTGATAGCAGGCTTCTGGAAATCTGCACCCCTATATTATTTGCATCTAATAAACTGATAAATTTCTATCGTAAATCGATACCTGATTCAACGTTTAATTACCAGCATATAAAAGACCTTTCCCGGCCCTTTCATAAGCAGGTTAATCTCTTTAATTGCTGGGAAGAAGAGGTGGCGATAAGCCCCGGACAACTTACAGATACAGGCGGAACTTATGCAATTAAATCCCTGATTGCGGCCTCGGAAGCCCTGAAGGATAAAAAAATTGACGGACTGGTCACGGCTCCCATTCATAAAAAAAATATTCAGTCCGATTCATTTTCTTTCACTGGCCATACGCCTTATTTAAAACATTTTTTTGGGATGAAAGATGTTCTTATGCTTATGAGTTCTGAGAACTTTCGGGTGGGGCTCGTTACTGAACATGTACCTGTAAGTGAAATTGTTAAATTTATTACACGGGATGCAATCATATCTAAACTGAATATTCTCAAAGATTCACTTATACGTGATTTTGGTATCGATAAGCCACGGATTGCCGTTCTCGGACTCAATCCTCACGCCGGTGATGAAGGACTGATTGGCCGTGAAGAAGAGGACATTATTAAACCCGCCATTAAAGATGCCAAGCACAATATGCTGGTCTTCGGGCCGTATAGTGCAGATGCATTTTTTGCAAGGAATCAACAACAGAAATTCGACGCCGTATTAGCCATGTATCACGATCAGGGTCTGATTCCATTTAAATCTCTTTCTTCAGGGGAAGGCTTCAATTATACCGCAGGATTGCCTGCCATCCGAACTTCTCCCGACCATGGGACAGCCTTTGATATAGCCGGTAAGAATAAAGCAGATAACGCCTCCTTCCTGGCCGCTCTTTACGGATGTCTGGATATTGTTGAAAAAAGAAAGGAATTCAATGAAAATCATAAAAATCCCCTAAAGAAAATGGGATCTGTTGTTCTGGCTGGTGCTGAAGATGAGAGGATTGAGGAAAACTGAGGAAAGTATGGGAGAAGAGAGTATAAGAGTATAAGAGTATAAGAGTATAGGAGTTAAAATATGTGATTTTCAAACTCCTATACTCTTATATTCATATACTCTTATACTTTTTCGATGCCTCTCTTGCATAATCCAAAACCAAAAACTATCTTTGATTGATCCCCTTACTCTACCTCTGATCGTTACTTTCTGACTATCTGCGAAGACTCTCCAATAGCTATGTGAACATTTGTATTTCCGATCCCTTTTCTTTTGAATGACCTGCTGTTTTTCCCTTAAAGCTGAGCATCATCAAATTGTTCACTTCCTGAAATATTAAAAATGAAAAGGATCATTCCATTCAGTCTTTACCTAATGCTGGTAATGCCAGCAGCTTTATTTGCAAATCTGTATAATTTAACTCCTAAAGAAAATACCGATACCAGTTCTTATAGTGCTGGCAATTCAAAAAGCCTGATACTACGCGGAAGTCTTTCAAAATTTAACGCCGCTTATGGTAAAAACTATTTTGAACTAAACTGGAATACTATTGCAGGTGATTTTGACCATTTTGAAATTGAACGTAGTCTGGATGGTCTGAATTATGAAACGATTGGTACTGTAACCAATAAAGATGCAGTTTCTAATGAAAGTCTTTACGCTTTCCGTGATCATTTTCATTCAGCCGTTGCAAGAAATAATGATTTTTTCTACCGGTTAAAAGAATTTGAAGCAAATGGAAATATCATTTATTCCAAAGTACTTATAGCAAGAATGTTCAATACAAAAAGCCTTGCATCCCTCAGTGTTACCCCTGATCCGCTGGCCAATGATATTCTTGTCAATGTTCAATTAAATGAAGATTCTTACGTAATGATGAAAGTGGTTGATGAACATGGAAATCTTATTTTAAAAGAAGGACAGAAAGCAGAGTTTGGACCCAACACTTTTACACTGGAGGGCACCCATGGCCTTCATCCGGGACTGTATACGCTGGAAGTAACCGTGAACAGCAAGGAACGAATGATTATGAAACTGTCTAAAGGATAGAAATACCAAGCTAATATCCGGTAGCCGAAATGCCGGAAATGTAAAGCCCTCCCGTTATTCGACGTGGAGGGCTTTTTTATAATGTGGTGAATGTGGAAATATTATGGATGAGGGAATATGGAAGTTGAATGAGAAAATGATAATGTGATAATCGTCAATAAAATACTTCAGAATTTTCGTACAATGAAGGTTTCAGCTTTGAGCTTTAAGCTTTAGGCTTTAAGCTTACATAGGATTGCAGGCTTTTTACATATTGTTCGAAAGCTTTTGAACCGGATACCGTGATCTTACAAATTGTATGCGGATAATTGTCTTTAAAATCCTTGACAACATCAATATATCCCGCTTCTCGCAGTTTATTAATTTGTACACTAAGGTTGCCTGCGGTAGCTTTTGTTCTGTCTTTAAGGATAGAAAAATCAGATTCTTTTTCCCTCATGAGTAAAGAAATGATTGCAAGACGTAATTGCGAATGCAGTACGGGATCAAGGTCCCTGAATTGATTCATTTCGTTTTTATTTATTATTGACATTTGGCCAGTTGTTCTTCGGTTGACTCTAATCCCCAGTTTGGCCAGAAAGGTTTTGGTTTGTCAGTCTTAAAAAGGACAATCGCTTTTTCAAATAATGGTTTTGCTTTGTCTTTGCCTCCGCCAAATGCAGGAGGAGTATTAAATAAACTTTGTCCCTGCAAATAATAAATTCTCGGATTATCCGGATTCAGTTTAATTGCTATCTGCAAATCTTTGGAGGCCTGTGTACCGTAGGTTTGCCAGCGGGTTTGGGGATCCACCATCATCTGCTGTGTAGCAGACATATTTCTAAGCACATAAATCTCGGAGTTTGTATCAAGTGCCTCTGCCTTATCGCAAAGGGTATTAATGCGAATGCTGTTTGCGTCTTTGTCAATATTTGGATCGGCCCAGGCCGGGATACTTAGTGCAAGTCCTGCATAGTAGTATGGAAGCCACTGGGTTTTTTCGGCATCTCCAATGCGTTCGAATGAATTGGCCACGCTTTGAAATTGAGCTGTTGATTTGGCGGAATCAAAAAAGGACAGGGTTTTTTTCATGGCAGCTTCATATTTTTCACTTTGGGCATTTGTAACAAGAGACCCCAGCATCATAAAAGTTAAGAGAATGTATTTCATAGCATTTTTATTATTTGAAAAATTATAGATTATTGTTTATAGCATCCTGTGTTCTGTCAACACCCCAGCTTAAAAAACATCCTACGAAATAAAATCGATTTGCGGGAGGTGTTATAGGTTGTTTGGTCTGTCCGTTAAATGAATAATGATATCCGTAAATAGCATTGTACCCCAGTATATTACTCATGCTGGCGAATAGAACAATAAATGTTTTGGGTTTCACTTTACTCAGGCTTGGAATATATTCACAACTGAAATTAAGGCTTTGGTAATCTATCGTGCGGCCTTCATCTGCTGTAAAAAATTTCCCTTCATTATTGACCATGAAATTGTAATAAGGACGTCCGGTAGCAAATGTATAAGTAAGATTGAATCCTGCTTTCCAGTTTGTAATAAAACGTTTCATGACAAGAGAGGCGGTGTTGTTTGCAACAAAATCCGGCGTAATCTTACTGGGATAATTCATAAACTGTCTTTTGGTGTCTATATATGAATAACTGATCCAGTAATCAAAATCTTTGAAAGTTTTTTTATCTCTCCAGAAAAAATCTATTCCATCAGCGTATCCGCTGCCTCCATTGGTATAATTAAAATAATTATAACCCATGGGAACTGTTTTTACGAGATTATTATATATTTTATAATAAGCTTCTAATCTGAAAATCTGGTCCTTATTCATTTTCTGAAAATTCAAAATATAATGAGTTGCCTCAGTAAACTTCAGATCAGGTGAATAAAAAAGTTGTTGGTTATCCGGCTTTTCATAAAAAATTCCATAAGCCGCCGAAATCTGGGCATCTTTACCTGTTTTATATGCCAGGGAAACCCGGGGTCCAACATCAGATTGTTTCAATAGAGTGGAATATTCATAACGCACACCCAATTGGGCAGCGAGTTCATTGGTGAGAAAAATATTTACTTCGCTGAAACCTGAAATCAACTGATCGTGCAAAACTTTAAGGGTATCATTATAAGTCAGAGGATTATTATTATACCAGTATTCTGCCCCGAATCTGAACGAACTTAATCCGGATAATTTCTTTTCAAAAACAGCTTTTCCTGTTGTGAGATTTTGTTTATTAGCCAGGATGAAATTCTTTGACTGCATGTAGGCAGTGTCAGGAAAAATTCGGGGCTGATTATCCGGCCCCTGCACCTGTTGCTGTATATTATCAAGATTAGTACTGAAGCTTGTCATCAGTGTCATTCTCCATCCGTTATTTAAGGGCTGTCTCCAACTCAGATTATTATACCAGTTATGATTGGTCAGGTCGAAAGCATTTTTGAGCGTGGGACTGTCTATATCCTGCGTTCTCAAACCAAGGTCATTGTATGCGAATGTTGTATAATATTTGATCATCCCTCCATTATTAGTTTTGATCCGGAAATTTGCGTCTGCATTGTGAAAAGCCGGCAGGCGGAAATAATCAGGTCTTTGACTAACAAGCCCGAAATAAACAGCCGCATTCACGTAGCTATAACTCATTCCCCAGGAATATTTTTTATTATCTGCAAGTTGCTGTGTGCCTACTCCAACCACTATCGGTGAAATGGATGCATCTATCTCAGAACGTTCCGGCATATCAACAGACTCCAGCAATAAAACAGAAGAAAGCGCCTGTCCGTATAGTGCAGAATAACCACCGGTACTGAAAATAGTTCCTTTAAAAAGAAATGGAGAAAACCTGCCTCGGGTAGAGATGTCCGGAACACTGGTATAGTATGGGTTATTGACCAGGCTGCCGTCGATGAATTGTTTGGTTTCCTGTCCGGTACCTCCCCGTACAAACAGTCCCTCCTGTTCACCCACCTGTTGTGTTCCCGGCAGCGTTTTTAAAGCCGCTGTAATATCGGCATTAGAACCTGCGGTAGTAGCGATATCCAGGGAACTCATTACAGCTCCCCGTTTAGAATCGCCGGCTGCAAAAGATCCCGCTGAAATGGTGACAGCTTTTAATTCGTTCGGTTCTTCTTTTATCTGAAGATTCATTTGAATAGATTTACCGGATATTTGAAATGTTACTTCGATGGAGCGGTATCCAACAGAACTAACTTTAAGTGTCTGTAATCCTGTATCAGTACTACTAAAAGAATATTTACCCAAAGAATCAGATGTAGCCCCGTCGAAACTATTTTTGACCGAAATACTTGCCCCGGGAACTGGGTGGCCCTTTGTGTCATTAACTATTCCGGAAATCTGGGTTTGAGAAAAAACACCTGAACTGGTTAGCAGCAGGCTCAATACTATCGCCAGATTTTTTATCAACTTTGATTTAAAAATAATCGCAAAAAACATAGAGCTGAAGTGTGTCAGTAGTTAATAGAATACGAATATAAATTAGTTTATGATATAAACCAAATATGTAAAAAAAGGCCAGGTTTAGACAAACCCGGCCGTCGTTGATCGTACCCTTTAAAACTAAAACTTCAAATGACTTCTATAATATTTTATTTATGGCAACCATATTAACATTCGCATTTTTTATAACGGGAACATCATAGACCAGAGACTTAAATAAAAGTCCATACATTCTGTTCGCCGATTTTGTTCCTGAAATGCCTGTTTCTGCACCTAGTCGTACAATCATGGAACTGGAACCTTCATAAAAATTAGTTACCATGGCGTCTTGAGCGCTTATCGAAATACCAGGATAATCTTTTGTTGGACCGTCGAATCTTTTACCTCTTAACAACGGGTCAGTTTCAGAACCCTGAACAGTTGAAGCAAAAATGGCCGACTCGTGTACAAGGGAAAATGAATGCATTTTGTAATATGACTGGAACTCATGTAATTGATACCCGTCCCCGTCTATATCTAATCCAGAAACAAAGAACTGATTCACCGGCATAAGTTTATTATGATCGGAATGTGTCACAAAAGAAATCCTAAATTCCATCCACCAGGCTGTATGTTCCGGTGCAGTTCCGTCTCCATATTTAATCCTTGGTTGCCATGCGTTGTCGTATCCTGTGCCGCCTGAAATATCCTGCTCAGGTCCCTGAATATCTGTTTCTGACAAGGTCACTTTAGCAGTGCTTCTTCCCAGAATGGTAACCAGCGCATCCATTCCCCACCCTACATTTTCAAAAATATAAACAGCTCCATCCAGACCATCTCCCATGCATCCCTTCCCTGTTTTCAGTACAGGATTTTTAAAAGAGAGTTCAGGAATCAGCGATTGTGCCTGAGTGGTAGCTGCTATAAATAATATAAAAAGAACTGAAGTTAATCTCAATAAAAAATGAGGTTTCCTATTATCAAAAACTGGTGGCCTCAATTGATTCATAACTTGTTTTAATCAGGATTATTCTGATAACCCATAGTGATTGGAACAAGGCATAATTCTTCTGAAGGATTGGAAACCCCTATTTGAAATGATCTAATTCTGTAATCAGGAAAATTGGAAGGAAGTTAATCTGGAGATTGGTACGGCTTAACTGCAAGACAAAGATTGCAAGCGTTTTCCAATAATGCAAGTGTTTGGAAATAATTATTAATTATTGATTATTAAATATTGATTGGATACGACTTTACAGAGCTTCCATTGAGCAAGACATTGAAATCAATAATTAATAATCAATAATTACTATTTGTATTGCGGAATTAATTCATTGGCCAGTTGTACCGTTTTTCGGATCGATTCATCCGAAATAATTCCCTTCTTGAATTCGGCCAATACTTCGGGTAATTTATTATCCATTTCCATTAGGAAATGCTCCTCAAAAGCTTTAACCTGATTTACCCTAACCTCCCGGAGCAGTCCTTGCGTTCCGAGATAAATGATTGCCACCTGTTTTTCTACTAAAACCGGCGCATATTGAGGCTGTTTAAGGATTTCCACATTTCGGGCACCCTTGTCCAGCACGAGTTTGGTGGTAGCATCAAGATCCCCGCCGAATTTGGAAAAGGCTTCCATTTCTCTATAAAGCGCCTGGTCCAGTTTTAAAGTACCAGCCACTTTTTTCATGGATTTAATTTGGGCATTACCTCCTACTCTGCTCACGGATATACCTACATTAATTGCAGGTCGAATACCCGAATTAAACAGGTTCCCCTCGAGGAAAATCTGTCCATCGGTAATGGATATCACATTGGTAGGAATATATGCGGATACATCACCAGCCTGGGTTTCAATAATGGGTAGGGCTGTAAGAGAACCGCCACCTTTTACCCTGCTTTTTAGAGATTCAGGCAGGTCATTCATATTTTTAGCAACCCCATCATCCTGGATGATTTTTGCTGCTCGTTCGAGTAAACGGCTATGCAGGTAAAAAACGTCGCCCGGATAAGCTTCACGACCGGGGGGGGCGCCGAAGCAGAAGGGAAACTTCACGGTAGGCTACGGCTTGTTTAGACAGATCATCAAAAATAATCAGAGCAGGGCGGCCTGTATCCCTGAAATATTCACCGATAGCGGCACCAGCAAAGGGTGCATAGAACTGCAAAGGAGCCGGATCTGAAGCTGAGGCAGCTACTATGATTGTATATGGCATAGCTCCGTTCTCGTTCAATGTTTGCATGATTCCTGCAACAGTTGAGGCTTTCTGGCCAATAGCAACATATATACAATAAACAGGCTTACCGGCTTTATAAAATTCTTTCTGGTTGATAATAGTATCTATTGCAATGGCTGTTTTCCCAGTCTGACGATCTCCAATGATCAGTTCCCTTTGTCCTCTTCCAATCGGGATCATCGCATCAATCGCTTTAATCCCGGTTTGCAAAGGTTCTTTTACCGGTTCACGAAAAATAACTCCAGGTGCTTTGCGCTCAATGGGCATTTCAAAACTTTCCCCGGTTAAAGGCCCCTTCCCATCAATAGTTTCGCCCAGTGTATTCACTACTCTTCCTAACATACTTTCGTAGACTTTAATAGAAGCTATTTTACCGGTGCGACGCACTTTAGCGCCTTCCTTTATCTCTCCGGAATCACCCATTAGCACAATACCCACATTATCTTCTTCCAGATTCAAAGCGATTGCGCGAACTCCATTTTCGAATTCTACCAATTCTCCGCTACCTACGTTATTCAATCCGTATACGCGTGCTATACCGTCACCAACCTGGAGAACTGTTCCCACTTCCTCCATTTCTGTATTTAAATTAAAAACACTGAGTTGTTGAAGTATGATCCCTGATATTTCGTCCGGTTTTATTTCTGCCATATATTTTTTTTAGATTGGTTTTCCAGTTCTTAACGGAACCGGTATATGAATTCGTTTGTTATAAATCTATTTTTGATTTTGGTCAGGTCATAAGCAATACTTGCATCTATTCTCTTTCCGTTACCTTCCAATATAAATCCGCCTATGATATTCTCCTGGACTACACAAATCAATTCCACTTCTTTCATCTGGCCATTCTGTTTAATTCTCTTGATAATAGTGTTTTTCACATCTTCACTTGCAGGTATGGCAGTGATTAAAGTGACGGTATATATATTTTTATATTCCTTGTATTGTTCTATAAATGCATCTGCAATTTCCGGCAGATAGTTTTCCCTGCCTTTTTTAATCAGGAGCTGATTAAATGATTTGGTAATTTCCCCTGTTCTTTCTGAATCCAGCGATTTAATTATTTTAATTTTTTGATCACTGTTAATTACAGGATTGTTCAAAAAATTTACCAATTCTCTGCTTGATTGGAAAACATTTTTAAGATATAAAATATCCTTATATACTTCTTCCAGCTGTCCTTTCGCAATGGAAAGGTCTATTAAGGATTTTGCATATCTGGCAGCAAGTCTGGGATTTGGCATTGTTTAAAATGTTGAAATTTAAAAATTCAGGAACACGGAAATAAAAGAAATCGATTATAATTCTTATTTCAGAATTCGGGAATTTCAAATTAATTGAGTTTCACTTCTTCGGCCAACTGTTTTATATATTTTTCCTGCTCTGGTCTGTTTTGAAGTTCGCGGCGAAGAATCTTTTCAGAAATGCCAACGACAAGTAAACCGATTTCATTTTTAACCTCTATAAGCGCCGCCATTTTATTACGTTCTATAGCTTCCTGTGCATCTGCAAGGATCTTTTCAGATACAATTTTTGCCTGTTCCTTAGCCTCATTAATAATTTTATCTTTTGTATCGCGTGCTTCTCTCAGCATCTGGGCTCTTTCTTCCCGTGCTTTTGCAAGAAGTGCTTCATTCTCACTTTTCAATTGTGCCATTTCTGCTTTAACACGTTCTGCTGTTGCAAGAGAGTCCGTTATACTTGCTTCTCTTTCTTTTAATCCTTTAATAATCGCTGGCCATGCAAATTTGCCAAGAATAAAAAGAACAATGAGAAAAGCAAGCAGCGTCCAAATCAATAATCCAAATTCGGGGAGAAGTAATTTCATAACCAGTATATATTTTGAAAACTACTTAAATTGAAATCCTGTCTTAAAAAACTGCATCCTCCGCCCTTTGCTTTGGATGCAGTTATACGTTCTGCAATGATTTATAAAACCATTGCTAAAAAACCAACAATGATCGCGAACAATGCAGCACCTTCCACAAGGGCAGCAGTCAAAATCATGTTAGCCCTGATGTCGTTCGCTACTTCCGGTTGGCGGGCAATAGCTTCTACTGCGCCCTTACCAATCTGGCCAATGCCAATACCTGCTCCAACAGCAGCAAGTCCGGCGCCCACCGCACCACCTGCATTACCGAGCGGAGTGCTGAGCATAATAGTCAATAAATCCATAATCCTGGCTTTATATTAAGTGAATAAAAACGTTTATGCAAGCATGGAATCCTCATGCTTTTCATCATGCTGATGCTGTTTGCCTTCAATTGCCTGGCCTATAAACACTGCAGTCAGCATAGCAAAAATGAATGCCTGTATAAATGCCACCAGCACTTCAATAAAATAAATGAATATCGTAAAGGCAACTGAAAAAGGTGCCGTACCCCAACCAGCAAATTTGTTCATGTTCCCAAAAATAAATATCAGTGAAATCAAGCAGATGATAATAATATGGCCTGCGACCATGTTTGCAAACAAACGTATAATGAGTGCGAAGGGCTTTATAAATACACTGATGAATTCAACCGGCACAAGTATAAATTTAACACCAAGCGGCACGTCGGGCGGATTGAAAATATGCACCCAGTAATGTTTATCAGAACTGAAAAGTATGACCACAAAGGAAATTATTCCCAGTACAGCGGTAAATGCAATATTCCCGGTAACATTGGCCGAGCCAGGTATCAAACCAATGATATTATTAATTAAAATGAAGAAGAATATGGTTAAGAGGAACGGAAGATACTTGTCAGAACTTGCACCCAGGTTTGGTTTTGCTACTTCATCCCTTACAAATGTTATAACAGGTTCCAGCAAACTTTGAGATCCCTTTGGTGCTGAAGAAACTCCCTGACCGAATTTATATTTTTTTGCAATGACCAGCATAACCCAGGTAAATAAGGCTAGGCCTATGAACATCTGTATCACATTTCGTGTAATGGAAATATCATAAATCCTGATGGATGGGTCAATGGCACCATTATCATTCACGGCCACAATATCCTGGGCACTAAATTTTTTTGGATCGAGTTTTAATTCTTCGATTTTTTCACTCGTAAGCATCATATAATTATCATAATTCGCCTCCCCGTGGTGAAACCTGGACGACATGAAAGCGGCCAGTCCTCTTTGTTTTGAATATAAAATGACGGGAAGCGGGATTGATACAGGATGTTTAACTCCATTTTCACCTACAAAATCAATGATATGAAAATCATGGTTATTCAGTACATGTCCGAATATGATTTCCTTCGCATCGAAGCCGGGTTTTATCTCCTTTTTAAGACTGTCTTTCTGTGCAGAGACGCCCCCTGAAAATAATATCAAAAAAGCGCTGAAACCCGCTACCAATAAAGATTTGAACCTATCAAAGACCATGCGGTATCCGATTTTGCCGCAAAGATAAGGGTCAGGGGGTAATTATCAAGAGCTTTTTACGCTGAACGCGCAACGCTTAACGCGTAATGCTTTCAGTTCATCCGGTAATAATTTAAGATGGAAAAGAAGTGCATGAAATAAATAAATCCGCTTTAATTTGCGAAGCTAAATGTGCGTTAAGCGTTAAGCGTTAAGCGTTAAGCGTTAAGCGTTAAGCGTTAAGCGTTAAGCGTTAAGCGTTAAGCGTTAAGCGTTAAGCGTTAAGCGTTAAGCTTTTCAAACTGCATCTGATGCAACCGAAAGTAAAACCCTTCCATTTCCATCAGTTGTTCATGGGTTCCAATTTCCCTGATTTCACCTTTATCCAGTACAAGGATTTTACTTGCCTTACGGATAGTTGAGAGCCTGTGTGCAATAACAATGGATGTACGATTAGCTATCAGCTTCCCAATAGCATCCTGAATCAGCAATTCAGATTCAGTATCTACTGAAGAAGTAGCTTCATCCAATATTAAAATAGACGGATCAAACAGCAACGCTCTGATAAAAGAAAGCAGCTGGCGCTGACCCATAGAGAGTGTATTGCCCCGTTCCATAACATCATAATCATATCCTCCCGGTAATCGAAGTATAAAATCATGCATTCCAATAAGCTTTGCGGCTCTGACCACCCTTTCAAATGAAATGTCTTTGTTACGTAATGTTATATTATCCAGAATAGACCCGGAAAATAGGAATACGTCCTGCAGAACCACTCCAATATTCGCCCTAAGCGTATCCAGCTTATAGGATTCTATAGGTCGGTTATCAATCAGAATACGTCCTTTTTGTACAGGATATAATCTGTTAAGGATGCTTATAATGGAAGTCTTTCCGCTACCAGTATGCCCAACTATAGCCATAGTTTCTCCCGGCTCGATAAGGAATGTAATATCCTTTAATACGTACCGCTCATCCGTATAAGCAAAATAAATATGTTCAAAAGATATTTTCCCATTAAGTTTATCAGGAGCGAAAGTGCCTTCATCTGTCATAATATCTGTATTATCCAGCACCCTGAATACACGTTCGCTGGCTACCATTCCCATTTGCAGTGTATTGAATTTATCTGCGATAAGACGCAGCGGTCTGAATAATAAATTGAGATATAAAAAGAAAGCAATGATTTCACCCGTTAGAGAAGCAGCCTGTTTTTCCTGAAGATGCAATACCTGGCTCGCACCCCACCAGACCAGTAACCCGGTAGAAAAAGCAAGTACAATTTCCACAATAGGAAAAAATACAGAATACGCGAATATCGCACGGATGTTTGCGTTTCGGTGTTCCCTGTTGATTTTCCTGAAACTTTTATATTCTCTTTCTTCCGAAGCAAATGCCTGAACGATCTGCATGCCCGTGATATGTTCCTGAACAAATGCATTCAGTGCGGCAACGGCATTACGAACGCGTATAAAAGATCGGTTAACAGATTCCTTAAAAAAGTAGGTCGCCAGGATCAATATGGGAAAAGGGATCAGGCATATCAATGTAAGCTGCCAGTTAGCCACGAACATAAAAAGTAAAATCGAAACTATGGAGAGAAGGTCGGAGACTATCGGAATCAAACCTTCTGAAAAAATATCATTTATCGCTTCAATATCATTGATTGTCCTTGTTGTGAGCGTTCCGATAGGTGTTTTATCATATTGCGAGAGATTCAGGGATAAAACCCTTTTATAAACTGCAATCCGAAGATCTTTTACAACCGTTTGTCCAAGCCATGCAGTGATAAACGAAAAATAAAACCGCAGTAAAGTTTCTACCAGCAGAATCCCGATTTGCAGGATGGTAACATAAATAATCATCTGGATCATCCGGTCCCTTACTGAAAGATTTTCATTAAGTCCCCCGCGGATATAGGTATTTACTGTGTACTGAATAAGAAAAGGACGCAGGGGTGAAATAATGGCGAGCAGGATTGATAAAGTGATAGATCCGTAAAACCATTTTTTATAGGGTGATGTGTATTGCAGAACCCTCCGCAGCTGACTAAAATCGAAAATTTTTTTCCTGGAAAAGGATGAAGGCATTGAAGTAAAAAGTAAAAATTAAAAAGTTAAAATTAATCCTCTTCCCCCATCGCGTTGCGATAAGCTTTTATAAAAATAACGCCCAGGTTTTTATAAGGAGGAATATAGTCGTCAAATCTTTCGCGCGCAACAGGGTCTTTTTTAAATTTCTCCGTCAGTGTCTTCCATATTGGCAGCCAATCGATATTATTTCCATCCAGCAGGTCGCTGTTGATTGCCTGAAGGATCGGTTCATTCACTGATTTCGTTCCGACCTGTTTAGAAGAAATGATATGAGCATCAGGACTAATACTGAGCACTTCACTTAAGTTATTATAACCGCCACAGGAACCCAGGATAACAATCTTTGCTGAAGGTTGAAGTTGTTTCAGAGTATATCGCACATGGTAACTATGCCCACGATGAATATAAATGGTGGGTTCGAGTTTGTTGTCATAGAGATAATCATCCAGGTGGTGCTGTGCTTTATCATCCGGATCATCCTCTCCGAAAAGTGGACGATTGGCAAAGATCCAGACAGGTTTCCCTTTTATCGATTGAATCCATATCCATTCTTTTGTAGGATTCAGGGTTACTTTCCATTCGGGTTTTCCCAAAAATAATTTTAGAAAATCCTGATATGAATTTTGTCCGTCTTTGTCCTCATCTCCATAGAAAAAAACCTGTTGAATAACCCGGCCACTATCGTCTTTCAAAGAATCATAACTAACTGTATATACCGGAGGTATTCCAAGCTTGGCAGACAGGTCAACTGCCTGAGTTGTATCGGCAGATTCAAAGAGGGCCTCCATCAGGTGGTAGATCACTGTTCCGCGCTTATCGCTGTTGATAAGGTTTCTTTTATAATTCCACTTTACTTCATTCAAAACAAATGCTGCCAGCGGTGGATTTTTATCGAATATGCTGCTATAGGAATCTGCTACATCTACTGCATCTTCTTCATTGGCTCTTTCAAGGCCAATAATAAAGGCCTTCATTATGGTTGCTGCATTATCCTTATCCATTGTGGCCAGGAAATAATCCAGTTTATTATATGCAGCAGCCATCTTTATGAATTTCCTGAAATAATCGCCATGCATTTGGATGATAAGACTATCTCCGCGCGGCACAGACATACGTTGAAAAATTCGTTCGTAAACACCGAGATAACTGGAGGTATATATTTCATCCTCACTTAATACAATGAGATAATATAGTTCAGCAGGTGTCAGAGGATCCAGGATTTTAAACCTGACCGACGCAGGTTTATCGTGCAGGGCATTGATCTCACGAACAAAAACGTCTTTACCCTTGCTTTGGAGCATTGTTGTCAGTGCTTCCATTTCCAAAGCGGTATCCTGAAACGGCGGAAGCATGCGGGCCGCGTAGTCCATTCTCGTTTTTACCAGAAGCTTGTAATATTCGAGATTATTATCTTTTACCTTATTGATATCTGCAATGGTAATTCGGTGGTTGATAAGATTGTCAAGGAATGGAAGATAAAGCTGCCCGCTTTTACTGGATGCAATTCTTCCTACCATGCTGATCAGGGAATCGTTGCTATTACGTATTCTGGAAGAAAGCACTGTATTCCCGGAAGCATAATCATACAGCTTGCGAATATTTTTTCTGCCCCCGGTTATGATCAGGCTGTCAGTAAACGGCAGATCAGGATTTGAACTGAGAATCGGGAAAATCTCATTTGGGTGCAATTCGCAGTATTTTCTTATGAGCAGTACGCGTGATTCTTTTACTCCGGGGTTTTCGACCGGCAGTAAAAAACACTCTACCAGGATATTACCCACTCCATAACTATTTTCGGCAATCACGGGAGTGATACTCATGTTCAGCCGGTCATATTCCATCGCTTTTACAAAAGCATCAAAAAGTACAGGTGCCATGGAAGGCGGGAAATCCTTTTTTCTGAAATGGTTGTTGTATCCTTTAATCATTGATTCCAGGGAACGCAGATTTTTAATCTTCATTTGTCCGCTGAGAGCGGAATCCGTTTCAATCTTTTCCTGTAGAAGGTCAACCTGACGGATCATCACATCAGCGATTTCGAGATTAACATTTTCGTCCTTTGAAGCCTGAATGATATCATCAGCCTTTCCATCGAGGGCCAGAAGTCTCAATTGCTCCTTGTCAATATTGTCGTGCCACAATTTATGCTCCTGTTGAATTTTAAAAGAAGGATTAGCTGTTTGCGCAAATAAGGGCAGGGTCAGCAGCAGAGAAATCGGTACTAGGAGAAAACGGATAATTATCTTCATATTTTAGGCGGTCCAACCCAATACAACAAAAATACAGCCATTTCCGGGATGCGCAAGACGGTTGATGGTTTATGGTCGACGGTATTTAGACGACCATAAACCATCGACCATACACCATAAACCGGGTTTTATGACTTCGGCTTTAAGCCTTCAGCTCAATATCCAGTATTAAAAAATTGTAAACTCAGGTCATTTCCCCATCCCTACGATAGTTTTCGGTTAGTTTTGCGTAAATTTTTTGTTAATGGATGCCAAAGGCAAGAAAATTCTAATCGCAGATGATGAGCCGGACATCCTTGAAGTTCTTCAATATAACCTCGTTCGGGAAGGTTATGAGGTAACTACCGCCAAAGACGGGGAAGATGCGCTGGTCAAGGCTAAATCAACACATCCTGACCTGATTATTCTGGATATTATGATGCCTAAGAAAAGCGGGGTAGAGGTTTGCGAGATACTGCGAACCCAGCCGGTTTTTCATGACACCCTCATCCTTATGCTTACGGCGTTAAATGATGAGGGTTTTCAAATTAAGGGGCTGGAAAGCGGCGCTGATGACTATGTAAACAAACCGGTGAGTCCTAAAGTAATTGTAAGCAGGGTTGGCGCCCTCTTGCGACGTTCCAATAAAGAATCCGCTGAAAAAGTTCTGAAAAGGGGAAACCTCAGTATTGACCCGACAAAATTTGAAGTGGTGGTGGATGAACGCCAGGTGACGCTGGCAAAAAAGGAATTTGAACTGCTTTATCTTCTTGCTTCCCGTCCCGGAAGAGTATTTTTGCGCAATGAAATCCTGAACCAGGTATGGGGTAATGATGTTATTGTAGGAGACCGCACCATTGACGTGCATATCCGCAAGATCCGTCAGAAACTCGGATTGGACTGCATTACCACTGTAAAGGGTGTGGGTTATAAGTTTGTGAACTAAATGCTCAATACGCAGAATCTTACTCCAAAGCAACTATCCGCTTTCACAGCAATTGTACTCGCATCTTCTGTCGCCATCGGAATTTATATTCTTACTTCCAGCTGGATCAACGGATTTGCCTCACTTCTGATCGTATTTACGGGCTCATATCTTCTTATTCAGCTAACACTTGAAAAATTCATAAACAGGAAAATCAAGCTGATATATAAATTCATCCATCAGACGAAGGCAACGAGAAAGGAAGAAGTATATTTCAAATATATTCTTCCCAAGAAAAGCATTGACGAAGTGCGTGAGGATGTGGAAAGATGGGGAAACAAACAAATGGAAGAGATTGAACTGCTGCGCAAAAATGAAGCTTTTCGCAAGGAGTTTCTGCAGAATCTTTCCCATGAATTAAAAACACCCATTTTTGCTATCCAGGGTTATGTAGATACACTTCTGAACGGTGCAATGGATGACCAGAATGTCAGGAAACGTTTTCTGGAAAACACAGAACGAAATGTGGAAAGACTTGTAAATCTGATGAACGACCTGGATGAAATTTCAAAGCTTGAAAGAGGAGAATTGTTATTGCTTAAAGAAAATTTTGTTATCCAGGATCTGATACGGGAAGTCTTTGAATCCCTTTCCATCAACATGCAGGATAAAAAAATGCGCACAGGTATTAAAAAAGGTTGCGAATATCCCACTTCGGTTTTTGCTGATAAGGAAAAGATCAGGATGGTATTACTCAATCTCGTAGAGAATGCATCAAAATATGGAAAGCAACATGGAAGCATACTGGCAAGTATTTATTCCACAGATGGCAAACACGTGCTTGTAGAAATTACCGACGACGGTATAGGAATCGAAGAAGAACACCTGCAGCGTATTTTTGAAAGATTTTACCGTACAGATTCTGCCAGGAGCCGTGATAAAGGCGGTACGGGCCTTGGTCTTGCAATATGTAAACATATAATTGAAGCCCACGGTCAACCCATTCATGTTCGCAGCACACCAGATGTTGGGACTTCCATTGGATTTACACTGGAGACGAAGAAGGATTAAATTGTCCTTCCCATATAAGGATCACTGTATCCCTGCTCGCCTGTTTCCACCCTGCCTGCGTATCTCTTTTCAAAAAGATTGTTCCCGATTATTTTTATTGTAAAATCATACCATCCGAAATTCTTCGAAAGATCTATCGGTACTATGACATTATCAATATTTCTATCGGCAGGATGCAGAATTTTTTTTAACGGCGTACTTTTATAAACATTATCTGTAATTAGTACCCTGAAAGGTGCACTTGTTGGATTATGCATGATGATTTGAATATTACCCGTAAGCTTCATTTTATTAATCGTCCCGGTTTGATATTCACAAAATATTTCAACCTGCGGATCAAGAACAGACCCTTTGAATTCACGATAAAATCCATTTGGCCCGTAAACTCTTAAGTGATACAGATTATTTTCGAACTCCTGCAGTGGCCATGAGGCTTCAATATGATCCGAGGATTTCACTGCAAATGCCCAGGTACGAAGTTCTTTTAAAACATGCGATCCGTTTTCCAAATGAATATATTTTCCGGGTGCGTATACATTGAATGGTGATCCGAGAGCTTTTTTACCAAATACTTTTCCGCTTGCTTCAAATCTGATATCAAATGCATTTTTCGTTTCATTCAATTTCCCTTCGGCATATAACTGATACAATAAACCATTGGATGGTTTGATACCAGGTTCCTGTTTCGGCATAAAGTGTGATGCAAATGGATCTTTGCGGAACTCACTAATTTCATCCGGAGTTAATGCTTTATATCCTGAAGGCAGTTTTTTAAATTTTGCATTATAAACAGATTCCATAAAGGGATCTTTTTTTACAAATTCCAGATTTGCTGCCTGGTCCGGATCTGATGTTTTGAATACAGAAGTCAAATTTCCGCATACGGTTCGTCGCCATTCACTGATAAGGGAAGACTGAATGGGCTTTCCGGTTTTTTGACTGAGAAATATTTCCAGAAATTGTAAAGAAGAAGTATGATCAAACACTTCTGAGTTGACAAATCCTCCACGACTCCATGGAGATGCTACAATCAGAGGTACACGGTAACCTAGTCCGATTGAGCTTTCACGACTGTATGGTTCAGGAAATCTTTTTCTTTCTTTTTCCTGTTGGAGAGTAACGAATTCGACCCGCGTATCAATACCTTCAGAAGTTTTACCGGTTTCACTTCTTCCAGAATGCGGCGCAACAAATGGTGGAAAGTGATCAAAGTAACCATCATTTTCATCGTAGGTAAGGATAAAAATCGTCTTCTTCCAAACATCAGGATTTTGTGTAAGTATGTCCATGAGTTCTGAAATATACCATGCTCCAAACCAGGCGGATGACGGATGATCAGATAAATTTTCAGGTGCTGCAATCCATGAAACGGTCGGCAGCTTCCCCGTTTTTACATCATCCCTGAACTGATGAAAAAGATCACCCTTAGGCAATTTTAAATTACGTCCGGAACCGTTATCCTCATATGTAATTTCTTCAAGTGAATGATAATCCGGATCATTTACATTCGTAACAAATGCTTTCTGGTGAAGGCTTTTATCCTTTAAAGAAAGGGAATCAAATTTTTCCTGACTATTATCCTTTATTTCTTTGATTGCCCCTTCAAGAGATTTTTTCTTTTTATTCAATTCTTTCTGCACTTCTATTTTTGAAGGATCAGAAGGCTGCAGGTTATCTAATTTTTTTTGCAATGAATCGATTTCAGCTGGTAATGAATTAATCAGATTTCTTACCTGAATAAGATGCTTACCATGAAGCCGAATATTATATTGCGAAAAGAATTCAAGCGGGTTGTCCTGAAAATTAGATAACCAGGGATCTTCTTCATCCTTGAATCCGACATCAATGCTCACTTCATTCTGATAAAACTTCCAGGAAATATCATTGTCATCCAGAATCTCGGGAAATGTCTTCCAATGAAGTGTCTCGTAATCCATATCATCGTTCCAAACATGTGCCATGGAATTTTCATTTTGCTCGGCGCGAACGGTACCCGTCCAGAAAAAAAGTCTGTTTGGATTGGTACCCGTAAGTGATGAACAGAAATGCTGATCACAAACTGTAAATCCGTCTGCTAATGCATAATAAAACGGAATGTCCTCCCTGTTATAATATCCCATTGTCAGGGGCATATCCGCATATTCTTTAATGCTGTTTCTTTTTTCATTTAACCATTGATCATATTTTCCATCATTGCGTGCGTTTACCTGATTTTTCCATGAATGAGGAAGTGAGCTCATCCAGGTTGCTTTTGTATCCTTTATATTCAGATGGAAAGGTGCAAAAGTCTGGCCTTTTTCATTTGATTGTAACCAGACCGGATTCCCATTTGGTAGCTGAATAAAACGGGGATCATTAAACCCCCTGACACCTTTCAACGTACCAAAACAGTGATCAAAGGACCGGTTTTCCTGCATTAAAATAACGATATGCTCTGCATCCATCCATGTGCTGCCCGGACTTGGATCAATTGAAAGTGCTTTCTGTATGGCGGCAGGTATAAGAGCATTCATGCCGGTCAAACCAGATAATAATGTTGCTTTTTTTATAAATTCCCTCCTTGTGTCCATTGCCTTGATTTAGCGCCTGATAAAATATCAAATGTAAACAGGTCATATAAATGCAGTTGTTTAACCGCATGAACTAATCATTAAATTTATTCAAAAACAAGTGGAGTCATCGATTTATTAATAGTTTAGAATATGTCAAAAAAATCAGCCATTGTTATCGGTGCCGGTATTGTTGGACTCGCTACTGCAAGAGCATTAGCGATTAAGGGTTACGCTGTGAAAATAATTGAACGCAATTTTAAAGCTACAGGTGCTTCGATAAGGAATTTTGGTATGATCTGGCCAATTGGACAGCCTGCGGGAAAACAATATGAAAGATCGATAAAGAGCCGCGATATCTGGAAAGTTATAGGGAATTCCTCTAAACTATGGTATGATCCTGTCGGTAGCCTGCACCTGGCTTATCATGACGATGAATGGAAGGTTTTGCAGGAACTATTTGAAATATTTAAAAAAGAAGGGAGGGATGTTCAACTTTTAAATAAAGAAGCACTGTTAAAAAAATCCGCTATTGCCAAAGAGAAAAATTGTGTTGGTGGTTTATATAGCAATGAAGAAATTATCGTTGATCCGAGGGAAGCGATTTCCATCCTGCCGGTTTACTTCCAGGAAAAATTAAATATTCATTTTATCTGGGGTAAAACTGTAACAGCAGTAAGAAGCGGACAAATTGCAATCGGATCCGAAATCATCCGGTGCGATCAGGTATTTATTTGCAGCGGATCTGATTTTGAAACGTTATATCCTGAAGAATATGCAAAATTTCCACTGACTAAATGCAAACTACAGATGATGCGATTAGTTGAAGCAGGACTATCCAGAATAGGGCCGGCTTTGTGCGGCGGCCTTTCTCTAATACACTATGCCAGTTTCAAAGCCGCTCCATCACTACATTTATTAAAGAAAAGATATGAAGAAGATATGTCTGAATTCCTCAACCTGGGCATCCATGTGATGGTTTCTCAAAATCAAACTGGCCAGTTGACTGTGGGTGATTCTCACGAATACGGATTATCGCCGGATCCATTCGACAGGAGTCATATTAATAACATGATACTGGAATATCTTCAGGAGTTTACATCTTTAAATCGCCCCGAACTTATTGAATCGTGGAATGGAGTTTATGGAAAACTTACCAATGGCCAACCTGATCTTTTCTCCTCTCCTGAACCTGACGTATTTATTGTAAATGCTGTCGGTGGTGCAGGGATGACAGTTTCCTTCGGACTTACCGAAGAACTGATCAATACATTATAAAATGTTTTTGACAAATAGAACGCACTAGATGGAAACGGCGGACTTTAATTCTACAAATTCTTGTTTTTTGTATTTCGACGAAAAATAAACCAAAGAAAGTATTGCGCCTGCAATACCCAGGATCGAAAGCAGCACAACTCCATGTGAATAAAATGAAGTCCATTGCAATTTTATTTTTAATACCTCCTTTGAGATCAGGATGCCCACACTTCCCAGGTATCCAAATGAATCAGCAACATATATAAGAAATCCAACATTACCGGGAAATCTGAAACTGGCTATCAGCCTTTCAAAAAAAATACAATTGAATGGAATATAAACGGTGTACAGGCCCAGTCCAGTCAGTGTAAGCCACCAGAAAGCATTTATAGATCCCTGCATAAAAAAAATACTGGTCAGTCCTGTAATTATGAAACCGGTTATAATTATGTAATGGGTGTAAATCAGTGCTTTTATATTATTTCTTATAAGAATCATGCTCCCCATTAATAAAAGCAGAATCAGGGTTACGGGCGCTTCGGTTTGAGTAAATATGGCCGGTTGCATGCCGTATCCGTTTTCTTTCAGCATGTCCGCCATAAAATTATCCCTGATATCACGAAATACTGTTGCAAAAACATAGATACCAATAGATGCAATAAGTCCGGGAAGGAACATCTTCACAAATTCTTTTCTTCTTTCAGCGGGCATTGGTTCACGAACGCTTCGGTCAATCACATCGGCAGATGAAGGAGGAGGTATTTTTTCCAACAGGAAAATCATCACAAGTAGTGGTATAGCAAATACAAATCCGGTTACAAATGGCAGCCAGTATTCGCTGGTACCTAACTTCTGAAGGATAAAACCGGCAACTGTTTTAACAAAACCTGAAGAGAAAATAAAACTAACTGATAATGCCGCACCGATAAAATCTGTTGCTCTTCTTCCTTCAACATAAGAAAAAATGATTCCCCAGATCATGCCCAATGGAAATCCATTGACAAACATGAATACAATATTCCAGGGCGCCGGAACCAGGGCAAATAATAATAATCCCGTCCATGAAATTCCAACCAGCAGTAAAATTATTTTGCCCCGCCCGATCTTTTTCAATTCAGATATGAACCGGATTCCATAAAATTTACTACTTGCGTAACCAATTACCTGGCTGATAACCAGCCATACTTTATAACTGATGCCTGCATAGTGCATTCCTTCGAAACTGCAAACGGTAAATCCCTTCCTGAAACCATAGACCATGGTATAGGTCAGAAAACTTACAATTGCGGCAAAAATGGCGATCGTTTTGTCATTTCGGTTTTTGACTGTAGGTGCAAATGTCAATGGATTTGTTTAGTTATTTAGTATAAGAAATTCTGATAATGACTGTTATTAATCGGGTTGCTCCTGTAAATGCTGAAATATGAGTTCCTTAAAAATATCGAGCGAAGGCATCGGTTGATTTTCCAGTTTTGCTGCTTCATCCCAACGTCGCATCTGAATTATTTCCCGGAATAGAGGATCCTCTTCAAGTAAATCCGCTTCTTCCTCTGACATTTGTCCACCCTGAAATTCCAGCGTATGTTTACTTGCATCAGAAAGTTTATCATAATAACCCGGCTCACGTAAAGTGAGATATCTCTTTGCAGCTACATGTGATGCTACCAACCGTGTTATACGAAAAGAAAATCCACGGGTCTCCAGAAAAGATGCACCAATAGCTTCATGGTCTTTTATACCATAACTGCTCATGGCATTTTCATTCGTAACTTTTTCTGCAATATGGCCTATATCATGTAGAAATGCGGCCAGCACTACTTCATCATTAAATCCATCCGATTTTGCAAGCTGCGCTGACTGGACCATATGTTCCAGTTGGGATACTTTTTCTCCTGAATATTCTTCGCCACCATATAAGGAATACAACTGAATAATTTCATCTGATATTCGCTCAGCTTCCCGTTTTTTCATAGATGGTCAGTAAAATATTGACTTAATCGGATCTGCCGTTCCCGCAAAATCATTTGTTTCATTAAAAGCAATATATAACACTTTCGGTTTATATGCTTTAAAGTATTCATACACAACCCATCCAGGGTTACAATAATCAGATTTTCCGTTTTGTTCTGCTGTGCTATACAAAATTCTACTAAGAAGAAACAAAAAGTAAAAAGTAAAATTTTCATGTTGGTCGTGAAAGAATTAAAAAGGGAGCTATGCCGATGAGTGGCGAAACTATCCTTGTCAGGTAAAGAGAATGTTAATGGATATTTATGAAAACATTATCTGTCTATTCAGAATGAAATATTTAATCGCCAATTGGTCAAAAAGAACAGTTAAAGGAAAATTATATTCTTTTCCCATATTTGACTCATTGACAATGTTTAATTAACCATTGCGTAATGATTTGGTAATAGAAGATTCAGATCTTTGAAAAACCTCCTCAATGGAAAGACGTCATTTAGATGTTGTTGTATTGTCGGATATTCATCTGGGCACATACGGATGCAGGGCAAAAGAATTGCTCAACTACCTTCGCAGCATACAACCGGATTTGCTGATTTTAAATGGAGACATTATCGATGGCTGGCAATTCAGTAAACGATTTTTTCCTTCTTCTCATATGCAGGTTATCCGGGAGCTGATGCAGTTTATTACCAATGGATCACGGGTAGTTTATATTACAGGTAATCATGATGAGATGATGCGGAAATATACTGATCTCCATATCGGTCAATTTACCCTTGTAGACAAAATGGTATTGGAGATAGATCAAAAGATGACGTGGATTTTTCACGGCGATGTGTTTGATAATACCACACAGGGGAGTGCAAGAATGATGGCCAAACTAGGAAGTAACGGATATGGCTTACTCATCTTGTTTAATAGGATGGTAAATGCTCTACTTGGATTCGTCGGAAGAGAAAAAGTTTCCATTTCTAAAAAGATCATGGAAGGTGTTAATAAAGCCGTTGCCAAAGTGAATGACCTGGAACAGATTGCTTCGACACTGGCCATCAAAAAAAATTACGACTATGTTATTTGCGGACATATTCACCAGCCTGCACTTCACACAATAGAAAATGCCGATGGTAAAGTCATTTATATGAATTCCGGTGACTGGGTTGAACATATGACAGCCCTGGAATATGAAAATAAAAGCTGGCGTTTATTTGAGTATCAGGCTAAAGATTTTCCAGTTTCACACCAAAAAGAAACCAAACAAACTCTCAATGTTGTCACAGACGATTTTACTGTGCATTTATCAAGGCTAAACGCCTAACATCCAACGCTTAACGCTTAACGCTTAACGCTTAACACTAAAGTGTTCAGTGATTCTTTTTAGTCTAACTACCATTCTACCACACTTCCACACTTCCACACTTCCACACTTTCCAATGTGGTCTTTACCAAATTATGAAGATGTGTTCCCAGACCATAAATCCTTTCATTATACCTATCGTATAATACTGGTTATTAACAATATACAATCAATGTTATCAAATTATTACCAAATCGTTAATAGAAGACCTGGTCATTAATAGATCTAATTTTGCCCAAATTTTTACAATGGCGTTGAATAATATCATGAAGATCTTCATGCCGAAAGACAGGATATTCTACTCGCTTTTTGAAGAAGTAGCAGCAGGAGTAACCAGGATGGGTCGTCTGTTAAAAACAGTAGTAAGTGAACCGGATATTGATAAAAGGGCCGCACTTGTTTCCCAGGTTGAAGAACAGGAACACGTAAATGACGACCTCACTCATAAAGTCTTTACTGAACTCGGTCGAAATTTCATAACACCTTTCGACAGGGAAGATATCCATTATCTCGCCAGCGCTTTAGATGATATCTGTGATTACATATATTCCACTGCAAAAAAGATTAATTTTTATAAAGTGAATCCCAACGATACCGGAATCCAAAAGCTGGCTGATCTGATCGTTGAAGGAACCACACAGGTAGGATTGGCCATCAGTGAGCTGCGCAACATGCGTGATATGAGAAAGATCACGGACGCTTTGGTGAAGATCAACAGTATTGAAAATCAGGCCGACGATGTTTTTGATATGAGTATTGACAGGCTATTTGAAACGGAGCCAGATGCCAAAGAGGTAATTAAAAAAAGGGAAATCTACCAGGTTATGGAAACCGTCACCGATAAATGCGAGGACGCTGCCAATGTGATTGAAACCATCATTATTAAGTATGCATAACTCTATAAACTGGTATGGAAGTGTGGTAGTGAGGGAGTGTGGTGGTTGCGAATATAAATAAATAAATTCCCTTTTTCGAATGACTTTCCTGGTAATCATTATTATACTCGCTCTGATTTTTGATTTTATCAACGGATTTCATGATGCAGCCAATTCGATTGCAACCGTTGTTTCAACTAAAGTTCTCACTCCTTTCCAAGCTGTTCTCTGGGCCGCTTTGTTCAACTTCGCCGCATTTTTTATTTCTAAATACCTGATCGGAGAATTCAAAATTGGAAATACGATTGCCAATTCGGTTAATAAGGATTTTATTACACTGGATGTAATTTTTTCAGGATTGATAGGTGCTATAGCCTGGAACCTTCTGACATGGTGGTTCGGTATTCCTTCAAGTTCATCCCATACGCTCCTGGGAGGATTTATGGGAGCTGCTATAGCTCATGCCGGATCGTTAAGCAGGCATGGTATTTCTGTGATAAATTATACAAAAGTAGTCCCGACATTCCTGTTTATATTCCTGGCGCCTTTTATCGGGATGATAATTGGATTTATTATCACGATTACTATTGTAAACATTTGCCGTAATGCAAATCCATACCGTGCAGATAAATGGTTTCGCAAATTGCAGCTTGTTTCTTCAGCGTTGTTTAGCCTGGGACATGGAGGAAATGATGCGCAGAAAGTAATGGGAATTATCGGCGCCGCGATAATCTTTTATCAGCACCAGTTGGGACATACTATGAGCTTCAAAGAATTTGTAAATCAAAATATGTGGGTTCCGCTTGCAAGTTTTACATGTATAGCGCTGGGAACTTTAAGCGGTGGATGGAAAATTGTAAAGACCATGGGAACACGGATCACAAAAGTTACTCCTCTTGAAGGGGTTAGTGCGGAAACAGCAGGTGCCATCACATTATTTATCAGCGAAAAATTGGGGATACCCGTTAGCACCACTCATACTATTGCAGGTTCCATTATGGGCGTAGGGGCAACAAAGAGACTCTCGGCGGTCAGGTGGGGGGTTTCCATCAATCTGCTCTGGGCATGGATTCTTACCATACCCGTCAGTGCGATCTTCTCAGCCATCGTTTACATGGTTTTATCCCTGTTCAGACATTAGGAAAGTATGGGAGTATTGCAGTGAAATCATTTTTCACTGAACTCCCATACTCCCATACTCCCATACTTTCCTTTGGCCTTTAAGCTTAAAAATGTACTTTGCGCCCGTTAAAAAAACCGGTCCATGAAAGGAATAATTCTGGCAGGGGGTTCTGGTACGAGACTGCATCCAATTACATTTGCTATCAGCAAACAAATCATGCCGGTTTATGACAAACCCATGATTTACTATCCCTTATCTACTTTGATGCTGGCTGGTATTCGCGAAATTATGATTATATCCACCCCACATGACCTACCCCTTTTTGTAAGACTTTTCGGGGACGGTTCCCAGTTTGGTTTAACGATTAGCTATGCTGAACAGGCGCTTCCAAATGGCCTCGCACAGGCTTTTGTTATTGGTGCCGACTTCATCGGAAAAGATAGTGTGGCACTGGTGCTTGGTGACAATATATTTTATGGATCGGGACTTGGGGATCAGCTTTCTGCAAATAAAAACCCCGATGGTGGTATCGTATACGCTTATCATGTCAGTGATCCCGAGCGATACGGAGTAGTTGAATTTGATGCTCAGAAAAATGTCGTATCCATTGAAGAAAAACCTGAAAAGCCAAAAAGCAATTATGCAGTACCCGGATTATACTTTTATAATAATGAAGTGGTTTCAATTGCAAAAAATCTGAAACCCAGTGCCAGAGGGGAATACGAAATAACGGATGTAAATATAGAATACCTGAAAAGAGGTAAACTGAAAGTCTCCATCATGGACCGGGGTACAGCATGGCTGGATACGGGGACATTTGATTCGCTGATGCAGGCCACACAGTTTGTTCAGGTCATTGAACAAAGACAGGGAATTAAAATCGCCTGTATTGAAGAAATAGCTTATCGCAAAAAATTCATTACAAAAGAGCAATTGAAAATTATAGCAAAACCATTGCTCAAAAGCGGTTATGGACAATACCTGCTGGATATGATTGACCATCCATAATGACTGAATAATTATGAAAAAAATTCTGGTAACCGGAGGCTGTGGTTATATAGGATCACATACACTTGTAGACCTGATTGATAATGGTTTTGAAGTGATTTGCGTGGATAATAATTCAAGGTCAAATCCCCGCATCCTGGAAGGGGTACAGAAAATTACGGGGAAAAAGATCAAGAATTATAAAGTGGATCTCTGTAACCTGGATGACAGCTTTGCCATTTTTCACGAGAATCCGGATATTGCAGGTATTATTCATTTCGCAGCGTATAAATCGGTTGGTGAATCAGTAGAAAACCCATTGATGTATTTTGAAAATAACCTGATGTCACTGATCAACCTGCTGAAATGTGTTCAGGAATTTAATATCCCCAATTTTGTTTTTTCATCTTCCTGCACTGTTTACGGAAATGCAACAGAAATACCCGTAACAGAATTGACACCACCGCGACCTGCTGAATCTCCTTATGGTTATACCAAACAAATGGGAGAACAAATCATAAATGAGTTTTCAAAATCCTCCGATTCAAAAAGTATATTGCTCAGATATTTCAATCCGGTTGGCGCCCATCCATCCATTCTGATTGGTGAACTGCCTATCGGCAGACCGGCTAACCTGGTTCCTGCCATTACTCAGACTGCCATCGGAAAAATCCCTCAGATGGAAGTGTATGGTGATGATTATCCGACAAGGGACGGATCCTGTATTCGGGACTTCATTCATGTTTCTGATATTGCACACGCACATACACTGGCTTTACAGTATATGATCAAACGGAATAATACTAAAAAATGCGAAGTATTTAATCTGGGCAGCGGGAATGGTGTTTCTGTTTTAGAAGCCATTCATGCTTTTGAAAGAATCAGCGGAATCAAACTCAATTATACCATAGGACCGCGCCGCCCCGGGGATGTAGTCGCTATCTATGCAAACAATGATCTTGCCCGTGAAGAATTGGGATGGATACCAAAATTTTCACTCGATGATATGTTATCCACGGCCTGGAGATGGGAGCAGAAGATTAAAATGGACGAGTCTTTTTATAATAGTAAATTTTCGGAGCTGAATTAAAGCTTCAAAGAAATCAACCAACATATAATGATCACTGTAACAGGCCAAAAAGACACCAGAAGCGGATTTGGGGATGGAATTGTAGAGGTTGCCAGGAAAAATCCTGAAATTGTTACACTCACGGCTGATCTGGCGGGTTCATTGAAACTTAATCAGTTCATCAAAGAATTTCCTGATCGTTTCTTCCAATGTGGAATAGCTGAAGCCAATATGATGAGTATTGCTGCCGGAATGACCATTGGTGGCAAAATACCTTTTACTACAACTTTTGCTAATTTTTCAACCGGAAGAGTTTATGATCAAATCCGCCAGTCCATTGCCTATTCCCGTAAAAATGTAAAAATCTGCGCTTCACATGCAGGTCTGACTTTGGGTGAAGACGGGGCAACCCATCAAATTCTCGAAGACATTGGATTGATGAAAATGCTTCCCGGTATGACAGTAATTGTACCCTGTGATTATGCTCAAACAAAAGCTGCTACTGTTGCCATAGCAAATTATGAGGGACCTGTTTATCTG
>Ga0207113_1069_pt1 | contig 34232 bp, 34 predicted proteins | sample Alteio_BWMinHeat_69_FD_153559 | JGI IMG/M metagenome (GOLD analysis project Ga0207113, IMG submission 153559) | Enriched cells from forest soil in Barre Woods Harvard Forest LTER site, Petersham, Massachusetts, United States -... | ecosystem: Environmental > Terrestrial > Soil > Temperate forest >... | reverse complement strand
CGATATTGCGTGCGATTCCGAATAAATTAATGGGAGTGAGTTTAGCAGCGGGTGCCATTGTTTTATTATTTCTATTGCCGTGGTTGGATCGCTCCAAAGTGAAATCAATTCGTCAACGCGGAATTTATACTAAAATAGCGTTAACAATTTTTGTGATTGGTTTTGTGGGATTGGGATATTGCGGAACGGAAAGTATTACGCCTGTTAATATCTTTTTTTCAAGGGTTTTTGCGGTGTTTTATTATTTGTTTTTTTTGTTGATGCCGTTTTATTCGAAAGAAGTGTGAGTGTGAGTGTGAGTGATCAGCGTGAGTGTGAGTGATCAGTGTGAGTGTGAGTGTGAGTGTGAGTGTGAGTGATCAGTGTGAGTGTGAGTGATCAGTGTGAGTGTCAGAGGTACGGTTTAACATTTTTTTATTTTTTTTATTTCTAGACGGTTAAACAATTTTAGATATGTTTAGAATTTTCTCACACTCACACTCACACTCACACTAATAACTAATAACGGAAACATACGATGAAATTTCTTTGTGTTCTAGCGGTTCTTGTCTGCTGCACTATATTCGCAGATGATGCGTCTATTCAATTAGAACACGCCAACATCAATATCAACGACAAAGCCTCCATTCTGCGCGGCGCAAAAATGTTTGCAACAACGTGCATGACGTGCCACACCGCACAATATTTAAAATACAACAAACTCGCACAAAGTGCCGGAATTACCGTCGATAAAATGCCGCTCAATCAAAAAGAATGGTTGATGAATATTGTGCCGCCTGATTTAAGTTTGGAAGCGCGCGTGCGCGGTGCTAATTGGATTTACACGTATTTGCATTCGTTTTACAAAGATCCATCGCGCCCGACAGGATTTAATAATTTATTGGTGCCGAATACGATGATGACGGATATTGTTGCGGGCATGCAGGGAATTCAAGAGCGCACGCCGGATCGCGATATTGCAACGCCGATTTTTGGAAATCACATACCGCATTATTATCAAGTATTAACACTCGTTCAATCCGGTTCGCAATCACCTGAAGCATTTGATCAAACGACGCTGGATTTGACGAATTTTTTAGTCTATGCGAGTGATCCGCATGCTTCGATGCGACAATCCATCGGCATTTACGTATTATTATTTCTCGCCTTATTTTTTGTGATTGTGTATGCGTTGAAGAAAATAGTTTGGAAAAAAATAAGGTAAGGCAAAAGGCTTGTTTGCATCACAATTGCACGGTCAAGGCTCCCCGCCCTTATCTCACCACCCGCAGCTTTACCGGCCGCTTTACCAATTGACCCAGCCGATTTTGCTGCACTGCTTTTTCCATCGTCATGCCCGCTAAAAAACCGATATAGCATGCCTGCAAAGGATCAAACTTCGAAATCAATGCTTCGTTATTCACTATTGAAAATGGATGTTCCACAAACACGTGTTGATTAAGACGATCACAATAACAAATCTCTTGCTCGCGATTTAAAGACAGTATGCGATACGGCGCATTTGATTCCTTCAGGAATAAATGCATTTTGGTAACGTCTCGCAACATTTCACGACCTTCAACCGACGCGCGCACCAATCGACCATAATGCCCGCCAATCCAACACGCTTCCAACGGTGTTAACATCGACATTAATTCTGTTTTATAAATGGCTTCTGCGAGCGGCAAACGAAAAACCGGTGATTTCATTTTGAATCGCACAATCACTGCTTGTTTTTGCGTATCAAAATCAACTAAGCGACAGGTGTTTTGATTGGAATGGTAAAAATGTTTGACTTTGTTGAAAGTATTGAGCAAAGACATGTATTCACTCCAAAAGTTGCAATGGTTGTTAACTGATAACTGTGCTGGTGTGAGTGTGAGATATCAGTGTGAGCATCAGAGGTACAGTTTTAATATATAGCAACTTTCATTCACTCACACTGATACCTCACACTCACACTCAGATTCACACCTTAAACGGCGACAAATGTGTTGGAAAACCACAGCCACGCACATTTTCAGCACGCTTTAAAAACGTCGCCAATAACACAGCAGGTATTACTGCAAACATATCAAATAATAATTTTAATAAATATGAAACGATTAATATCTGCGTAAAATGATGAAAAGAAACAATGTCAATATTGACTAAAGACACGACAAAAATAGTATAAATCGCCTCGCCAATTGCGGAAGCAAGCAAACAGCGCAACCAAAAATATTTTCCTTTGAAAATTATTTTCCATTGGTTCACACAATAAATATTAAACAGTGCGCCGATTATCATGGCAGCTGCATTGGCAATACCGGCTCGAAATAGTAAATGCAAAATAATATGATACGCGTATCCATATTGATGATATTCGCTCGGCGTTGATAATTTATCAAAGAAAAAACTAATCAATGAAAAACAAAATAAACAAATCACGCCAGAAAAAATTACCTGTTTTGCTGTATGATAGCCATACACCTCTGCGATAACATCGGTTAGAAAAAAAGTCAGGGAGATAATAAAACTGGATGCGGATGCCAATAGTGTGCCGATTAAAATAAATTGATAATCCAGCAACACGGCCATCAGTAAAATAGTTGCGTAAAGGATGGATAAAAAAATGAGGTATTTAAAATGAGTGTCTTTGTTGTTTTCCATGACAGAGCGGTAGTCCTTGATGTATAACTGGCAGGGAAAATACGTTAAGTTAATTTAAATGTCCAGAGAATAATGATTAATTCACCGGTCAAAACTACAATAAACCTCGAAGGTCCAATTTTGATGGGATTTTTTGTTACGCGTACCCGTGAGGGTGAAAATGAAAATAAAGGCGCAGGCGTACTTGATTTGTACGTCGAGCACTTTATTTTCATTTTTTACAAAAAAGACCGCAAAAGTGGACCTACTAGAAAGATACTGGTGAGTAAATTAATGTATATTTCTCATCGCGTTCATATACAAACTCGGTTGATATCCTGTCGGATAAACAAATTCCTCTACATTTTCCCGGTGAAATAACCACTCTTCCGCTAAATGTAAAAATTTTCCTGATTTGGGAATATGTAAAAAATCAATCTTTTCTGCGATGATTTCCATGGTTTGATCCATATCATTCAATGCCGTGCGCAAATCACCCGTCACAGAAAGCAACATGCCCGCATAACCAAATTTAATAATGCGCGTGATATCAACATCACTGACACGCACTGAATATAAATCCACTTCTTCTTGCGAAAGATTGTTATCCGCTGAGCGCAAGCATTTTCTTTCCACTAAAATATGCGTTTGAATATCAGCTATTGTTTGCAAATAGCCAATTAACACCACCTGACATCCCGTACTTTTATAAAGCCGCATATTGATTCTCCCTGCTTGCATTAACAGTGAGGGCACACTATAATTCGTTTTAGAATTAAAGGCAACTCTAATAGTAAAATTATTGGCTGTGTCAATTTTATGACATCTCACCAAAAACAATATTCCCCGATTTCCCCCAATGACACACTCATTGAGAATCTGCGGCATTTTATGACAACCGAAAAAATTCACGAAGCAGAATTGTGCAGGCAAACAAGCATTCCACAACCCACGTTGCATAAAATTTTAACGGGAAAAACAGCAGATCCACGCATGTCAACATTGCAAATGTTGGCACATTATTTTGGTGTGACCTTGGATGCGCTTTATGAAAATCATGCATTAAAAAATCATTACGGCGCACTGACAGGAAAACCGATTCCTATTATTTCCTGGAGTGAATGCATTCAATTTCGCGGATTTATCAAAAATTTATCGGCAAGCAATTGGGAGCATTGGGTTATTGTTGATAGCCATCACAACGAGTCATTATTTGCTTTAAAAAGTAAAGCCAGTATGGAACCGCGTTTTCCGCGCGGCACCGTTTTTATTGTCGATGCAAAAATAGCGCCAAAAGACGGCGATTTGGTGATTGTGCATTATCCTGACACCAAAGAATGCGCCCTGCGTGAATTATCGATCGATGGGCGTGATGAATTATTATTATCGCTGAATGGGCATGGAAAATCAGAGCGATTGATGAAATCGATTAGAATCGTTGGGGTTGTTGTTCAATCAAGATTTACTTATCAGAGTGAAGAAGATAAAACGTCGAGTTTGAGGTGATTTTTTGTGATAAATTGAGTTGAAAGCGCAGGTGTACTTGATCTGTACATCGAGCATTTCAACGAAATTTATCGCAAAAAAGCGCCCAAAATCGGCGTTTTAAAGTAACTTATGCGGCAAGCTTTCAATTCTTCCGGCAGGACTCACCAACACATAATCAAGTTTACGCTGTAATTCTCGTATTGTACTCGAACCTGCATACGTTAAACCTGAACGTAAGCCGCCAATAATATCAGCGAGAATATTATCTTGATCTTCACGATACGGCACTTCAGCAGTCACGCCTTCTGCTGTTTTCCAATCGCTCATGCCACCCATAAAATCTGTTTGCGCTTCACGTGATGCCATGCCGCGATAATGTTTTACTTTTTTGCCATCGGATTGGGTAATGACTTTTCCAGGTGTGACTGCAGTGCCTGCGAGCATTCCACCAATCATCACAAAATCAGCGCCAAACGCGAGTGCTTTGACAATATCACCGGCAGAACGAATGCCGCCATCAGCAACAATCGAGCGATCACAACGCGCGCAATCTTGAATGCACGTTAACATCGGAATACCAAAACCGGTTTTAATGCGCGTGCTACAAACTGATCCACCGCCGATACCGGCTTTAATAATATCAGCGCCACACGATGCTAAATAATCTGCGCCTGCATAAGTTGCCACATTTCCCGCCATAATACAGACATCCGGCAATATTTTGCGTAATTGTTTTAACGTATGTCCCACATATTTTGCGTGTGCGTGGGCGACATCAATACAAAAATAAGTGGCGCCTGCATCATGCAATGCTTTCGCACGTTCTAATTCCGCATCGGTACAACCAATTGAAACAAACACATGTCCCGTACATTTTTTAAATTCAACGATATTATCTTCAACAGACATAAAGCGATGCAAAACACCAATGCCGCCTTTGCTAGACATAAAATTTGCCATTGCGCTTTCTGTGACGGTATCCATATTTGAACTCATTACCGGCAACGTCAACGTTAATTTTCCGATACGATCGGTCATTGACGTATCCACTAAACGACGTGATTCGTAGTGGTTATAACCCGGTACCATCAATACATCATCAAAGGTAATTGCTTCTCGCATCATTGTGTATCACGCTCGTTGACACGCGCGTCTCCCCGTTTAATATGACGACCCACCCAAACACCCAGCTCAAACAATCCCCACATCGGCAAGGCCAATAACGTTTGTGATAATACATCGGGTGGTGTTAATAACATTCCCGCTATAAAACAACCGACAATAACGTACGGCCGCATTTGCTCGCATTGTTTTAATGTCAGGATATTTAACCAGATCAACAACACAATCACAATTGGCAATTCAAAACCAATGCCAAAAGAAAGCAACATACGCGTGACAAAATCAAAATAAGTGCTAATGTCCGGCATAAATGCAACGTGTGACGGCGAAAAATGCGCGAGAAATTTAAATAGCATTGGCAGAACAATAAAATAAGAAAATAATGTACCGATATAAAATAAAAAAGTCCCCGATAAAATTAATAAAAAAATAAATTTTTTTTCTTTTTGATAAAGGGCAGGCAAAATAAATTGCCATAATTGGTATAACAAAATCGGCATGCAAACATAAATACTCGCAACAATAGCGCTTTCAAGTGGCACAAAAAAAGGCGTTGTCACCGCCGTTGCAATTAAATGTTCGTGTGGTGTCAGTTGATGCAAAATCGGTAATGCAAATCCTTCGTAAATGGTATTGGAAAAATAGGTGAAAATCGCAGCAACCATTCCCCAGAGGATGAATACTTTTAATAACCGCGCGCGAAGCTCGATGAGAAATGCAACAGCGTTTTTCATTCTTTTTTCAGCGCTTTTGGTTCAGACGTAGGCGTGTGCACTTCAGAGAAAGTGTTTTCGACTTCTTGGGTCATCGATCGCCAAACGGATTTTGCTTTGCCAATCATGCGGCCCACTTTGCGCGCAACGTCGGGTAATTTTTCAGGACCGAAAACAAGAAAGGCAACGAGCAGAATAACGACTATTTCGGTGAAGCTAATGTCCATTGGATCGTCCTTGAGTGGTGGTGTCAGTGATCAGTATCAGTGATCAGTGTCAGTGTTCACACTTTTCACATCCTCTTCCTTCATACCTTTTCTAAATGACTTTAATGCAGCACCCAAATCTTCGCCGATATTGCGCAGACGTTTTGTGCCGAATAATAAAAAGGCGATAACGAGAATTAACAATAATGATCCGACGCTTCCGTGAAATCCCATAACACTCTCCATTGGTTTTAGGTATTATAATGCGAATTAAGAGCTAAACTATCGGTAGCGAGTGAATGTTGGGGTTACGGATGGTTTGAGGGGAGTGTGTGTGGCATGGATGCCACACCAAGCAAGCCTACACGGATGTATTCACGGCGTCTCCCCGAAAACCATCCTAACCACAACATTCCGAGCGGATGCAAAAAGTTCAGCGAAGTCAATTCGTATTATAAGCTTAATCTGGCGTCAATCAAAGGAGTCAGTGAGTGTGAGTTAACTATTATGAAAATCATTTCTATTCAAGCAATCATCACTGGAAAAGTCCAAGGCGTTTTTTATCGCGAAGGGACGCGGCAAAAAGCAGAGTCGCTGGATATTACGGGTTGGGTAAAAAATAATAAGGATGGCGCAGTCGAATTACATGCCTCTGGCACTGCAGATAATATAAAATTGTTAATCGAGTGGTTATGGCAAGGACCACCGAGAGCGCAAGTCACTCATGTTGATTGGCAAGAAATTCCTGCAGAAAAAAATAATGAATTTACTGTTCATCGATAATATATTTCACGAACGATAATAAATCATCAAATATTTTTACAGACGATAATTTTTTTAATGCGAACTCTGTTTCTTTTCCATTACTGGTTCTCACCAAAAAAAATTCACAACCCACGGTATTCGCAGCTTCCCAATCTTTCAAACTATCACCAACAAAAAGCATCTGATCATTTTTAACCTGAAAATCATGTTGAATTTGTTGCAACATGCCGGGTTTTGGTTTTCGACAATGACAATGTTCGTCAGGACGATGTGGACAAAAATAAATTTTTTCGATTTTACCGCCTGTCGCTTCAATGGCGGTTAACATTTTTTGATGAATCGCATTCAGTGTTTGCAATGAATATAATCCACGATTCACGCCGGATTGATTGGTTGCAACAACCATTTTGTAATTCGCTTGGGTTAATTGGGCGATCGCTTCAAGACTGCCTGGAATGGGAATCCATTCATCAGGAGATTTAATATAATTGTCGGAGTCGACATTGATAACGCCGTCACGGTCTAGGATGACTAATTTTCGCTCACACTGCCGCATGAGCTTCTGAGGCGCATCTCTCCCGCTCACACTCCCACTCCTCACCCAAACTTCGTTTTACCCAACACCAACTTTTCAGCATGTCCATGCATAAAATCTGCTGCCGAGATAACACGTTTTCCAGGCAATTGCACCGATACAATTTCTAAAATACCATCGCCGGTTGCAACCCAAAATACGTTTTTATCCATACGAATTAAAATACCAGGCGGTAATTTCGCTTTTTCATGAATGGCGTTCGCTTCCCAAATACGCAGTATATTATTGAGAAAAATAGTATGCGAAACAGGCCAAGGATTAAAGGCGCGAATTTTATTTTTTATTTGTGTTGCTGATAAATTCCAATCAATCACCACTTCCTTCTTTTGAATTTTTGCCGCATGTGTTGCGAGCGCATTGTTTTGCGCAACCGGTGTAATCAATTTTTTTTCAAATTCGTACAATGTTTCTAGTAATAATGCAGCGCCTCGCTGACTCAATAAATCATGCAATTCACCGCTCGTTTCATCACCTATCAATTTATATTCTTCTTGTTTTAAGATTGGGCCTGTGTCCATGCCTTTATCCATTTGCATAATCGTGACACCCATTTCAACATCACCCGCTTCTATTGTTCTTGGAATCGGTGCAGCACCACGCCATCGGGGCAATAACGAAGGATGCACATTAACGCACCCCAGTCGCGGCATTTGCAAAACCACTTCTGGTAAAATTAATCCATACGCCACAACGACCATCATATCCGCATTCAATTCCTGCATCGCGCTTAATACTTTTTTATCCTGTAATGTTTTGGGCTGAAAAACAGGGATTGTGTGCGTTTCAGCCATTATTTTAACGGGTGATGCATGCAAGTGTTGCCCGCGACCCGCAGGCCGATCTGGCTGCGTTAAAACCGCCACCACGGTGTGTTCTGAATTCAATAATCCCTGTAACGATGGCACCGCAAATTCAGGGGTGCCGGCGAAGAGAATTCTTAACGTCATTGTAACCTCGGCTTATCGGTGATCAGTTATCAGGCATCAGTAAAAAAATTAAATCGAGCCTCTGATCACTGATCACTGATCACTCACATAAAAACACGGTATAGCATATTTCTTATAACATCATAAACTGTTCATATGAATGATAAAACAACAGAATTACGTTTTTGGCTAACGCTCACGCAAGTGCCTGAGATTGGTATTGCGCATCTCAAAAAATTATTATCGCATTTTCAATCACCCGAAAATCTTTGCCGCGCAAAATTCTCGGAATTGCAAAAATTAAAACTGAATGACGCGCAGATAAATGCGATAAAAAATCCCAATCAACAATGGCTAGAAACAGCGATAAAATGGCAAGAAAATCCGCAGCATCATATTATTCCATTTACTGATGTGCGTTATCCTGCTTTGTTATCGCAAATCACTTTGCCGCCCATTTTACTTTATGTACAGGGCGAATATGGAACATTAATGCTGCCACAAATCGCCATCGTCGGCAGTCGTCATCCGTCTTATACCGGATTGGAATTAAGCACAGAATTTGCCTATTTATTATCACAAGCAGGATTGATTATTACGAGTGGATTAGCATTAGGTATTGATACCGCAAGTCATCAAGGTGCATTGAAAGCCAGTGGAAAAACCATTGCTGTTTTAGGCTCTGGATTACAAGAAATTTATCCGAAACGAAATCTCACGCTGGCAGAAAAAATTGCGGAAAATGGATGTGTGATTTCAGAATTTCCACTGAGTATCGGCCCTGAACGTGAGAATTTTCCGCGACGCAATCGCATTATTAGTGGATTAAGTCTGGGCACATTGGTTGTTGAAGCGGCTGTGAAAAGTGGATCATTAATCACTGCGCATTTTGCAGCGGAACAAAATCGAGAAGTGTTTGCCATTCCTGGATCTATTCGAAATCCCACTTCATCAGGCTGTTTATCGCTGATTCAAAACGGCGCAAAATGTGTTACACGCGTTGAAGATATTTTAGAAGAAATAAATTATGAACACGCACTACTATGTTCTAAAAGTACTGACTATACACAACACAAGCTTGATTGCGCACACAACCCAGTGTTAGCCTGTATCGATGATAACGTGACAACTATTGACCAAATCTGTGTACGCAGTAAACTATCGGCGCAAGAAGTCACAACAATTTTGCTTCAACTAGAATTAGACGGTGTCGTAAAAAGACATTTAAGCGGGTATGTAAAATGAATGAAGAAGAAACCGTTTTAGGCGTGTTAATGTATTTATTTCACAATCACATGGAAAAAGACAATCAACTTAATTTAAATGATATGGAACTGATCGACGAGCTTAAATCAGCGGGATTTCACGCGCATAGTATTGGCAAAGCATTTCGTTGGCTGCATCATTTGGTGGAATTTGCAGGGCAAGATGTGCCGCCATCCGCGCAATCGTTTCGCGTGTTTAGCGAAGAAGAATGTTGGTTGATGGATATTGAATGCCGTAATTTTATTATCGCGCTTGAACATCAAGGTATTTTGACGCCAATGACGCGCGAAATTGTGATCCATCAAACATTAGAATTAATTAATGAAGGGGTTGATCTCAGTTTATTAAAATGGGTAACGCTGATGGTCTTATTCAATATGCCGAACTGTGAAAATGCATTATCACATATGGAATTTTTGGTGCTGGCGAATGCGTTGGATAATATACATTAAGCAGTGATCAGTGTGAGTGTCCGAGGTACGATTTTGTTAGAAGCTGAGCGTATGTGAGCGCAGCGAACGATAGCGAGAGCGAAAAATTAAAATGCCCAAATATCTAGTCATCGTCGAATCCCCCGCCAAAGCAAAAACCATTGAAAAATATTTAGGAAAAGATTTTCAAGTCATGGCATCGTACGGCCACGTTCGTGATTTAATGCCGAAAGAAGGTGCGGTTGATACGGAACATGATTTTGAAATGAAATATCAACTCATCGAAAAAAATATAAAACATGTTGACGCCATTCGAAAAGCATTAAAAAAATGTGATGGGTTATATTTAGCGCCTGATCCTGATCGCGAAGGTGAAGCCATCGCATGGCATTTACAACAAATTCTGCTCGATGCCGGTGTGTTAAAAAATAAAACGTGCGCACGCGTTGTCTTTTATCAAATCACCAAAAATGCTGTGCAAGAAGCGATGAAAAATCCGCGTGATATTTCGATGGATTTAGTCAACGCACAACAAGCGCGGCGTGCGCTCGATTATTTGGTTGGTTTTAATTTATCGCCTTTATTGTGGCGAAAAGTGCGCCCCGGTTTATCGGCCGGTCGCGTGCAAAGCCCTGCGTTGCGATTAATTTGCGAGCGCGAAGCAGACATTGAAAAATTTATCACACAAGAATATTGGACAATACATGCCGCATTGTCAGCAGACAAACAAAATATTACGGCACGATTAACGCATTTAAAAGGTGAAAAAGTTGAGCAATTTGATATTGGTGATAGTAAAAAATCACAAACAATATGTGATGACTTAACGAAAAAAGCGAAAGGAAAATGTCGTGTTGCTGCTGTGACGAAAAAAGAACGCAAACGCCATCCTGCAGCGCCATTTACGACATCCACATTGCAACAAGAAGCATCACGAAAATTAGGTTTTTCAGCACAACGTACCATGCAAATCGCACAACAATTATATGAAGGGATTGATACGGGCGATGGCCCTGCCGGTTTAATTACGTATATGCGTACCGATTCAGTAACACTGGCCCAAGAAGCATTGACCGATCTGCGTGACTGTATTCAATCTCGTTACGGCAAAGAAAATTTGCCTGCAGAAGCGCGTGTTTACAAAACAAAATCGAAAAATGCACAAGAAGCGCATGAAGCCATTCGTCCAACGTCTGCGATGCGAATTCCTGCAGATATCAAATCTTCTTTAACGATAGAACAATTTAAATTATATGATTTAATTTGGAAACGAACGATTGCATCACAGATGATAGATGCAACGTTGAATACGGTTGCGGTTGATTTTGAAATTTCAGATGCGTTGTTTCGTGCAAACGGTTCGACCATTACGGATCCTGGTTTTATCACGGTTTATCAAGAAGAGGATGATGATAAAAAAATATCCGACGAAGACAGCGAGAAAATTTTGCCGCCCTTGGAAGAAGGACAAACAGTTCCTGTAGAAGCCATTACCGGCGAACAACATTTTACAGAACCGCCACCCCGTTTTTCGGAAGCAAGCTTGGTGAAAGCATTGGAAGAATTCGGCATTGGACGTCCATCCACTTATGCATCGATTATTGCGACTTTAAAACATCGCGAATATGTCGACATGGATAATAAACGATTTAAACCTACTGATGTGGGTCGTGTGGTTAATTTTTTTCTGACGAAATATTTCACGATGTATGTCGATTATCATTTTACAGCGAAATTAGAAGATGATTTGGATGCGGTTTCTTGCGGTGAAATTGAATGGGTACCGCTACTTGAAAATTTTTGGACGCCGTTTAAAACACTAGTGACTGATGTGCAAGACAATGTAAAACGCAGTGATGTCACGCAAGAACCGATCGATGAGCAATGTCCTAAATGCAAAAAACAATTATCGATTCGCTTGGGAAAACGGGGGCGATTTATTGGTTGCACAGCGTATCCCGAATGCGATTATACGCGTAATTTATCGGGTGATGCGGATAGCACACCCGAAACCATTGATCGCGCCTGTCCTGATTGTAATTCCCCTTTATTAATTCGCCATGGAAAATACGGCAAATTTATCGGTTGCAGCGGTTATCCGAAATGCAAACATATCGAGCCACTCGAACAACCGGAAGATACGAAAGTAGAATGTCCCAAATGCAAGCAAGGACAAATCGTGAAACGTAAATCACGACGCGGCAAAATATTTTTCTCGTGTAATAAATATCCTGAGTGTGATTACGCAACCTGGAATCAACCCGTTGCTGAAAAATGCCCGAATTGCGATTGGCCTATTTTAACGATTAAAATAACGAAAACGAAAGGATCTGAAAAAATATGTCCGCAGAAAGAATGTGGGTATTCGGTGCCGTTTGAGGAAGCACAATAATGCCTATATCCTTCCACCCAATTCACGTTTAGAATTGTCTTATGGAAGTCTTAAAACCCAGTCAAATCGACGTTGCCGCTCAATACCTAAAACAGGGTAAGGTTATCGCTTACCCAACGGAAGCGGTTTATGGTTTGGGCTGCGATCCAGACAATGTGGATGCGGTTTCTCGTATTTTACAGATTAAACATCGCGCGCTGGACAAAGGATTTATTTTGATTGGCGCGAGTTGGGAACAGATCGAACCGTTAGTCACATACATTCAACCCGAATTATTAACCCGCGTTTTTGCAACCTGGCCAGGCCCAATAACTTGGCTATTTCCAGCGAGCACACAAGTCCCTTTTTGGATTCGCGGCAATCATAATTCCGTTGCGGTGCGTGTGACCGCGCATCCTATCGCAAAAGCATTATGCGAACGATTTGGCGGGCCGATTATTTCTACGAGTTGTAATAAGAGCGGTGATCCTGCCGCGCGCGATGTGCGAGGCATTCAGTTTACGTTAAGCGACACAGTTGATTGTGTTGTTGAAGGGCCATTGGGTGGGCGTCTGCGTCCTTCTGAAATTCGCGATGCCTTAACGGGTGAAATCATTCGAGCGTAACAATAACCACCAACCCACCCTCTTTTCGATTTTTCAATTTAATTTTTCCATGATGTGCGAGAATAATATCGTGAGCAACAGACAACCCCAAACCAACACCACCCGTATCACGGGAACGCGATTGTTCACCACGGTAAAAAGGCTCAAATACTTTTTCTAAATCAGATTCTGAAATACCGGGACCATCATCTTTAATTTCAATTAAAATAGTTTTTCCATGCTTGCTAATGTCAACATGGGCATTGCCCGCGTAACGTATTGCATTATTCAGTAAATTCGTAAACGCGCGTTTTAAGGCAATCGCACGGCCAAAAAACGCAATACGATGTTCGCTTGCATGACAAACGACATCGTGCCCCATGTCACTCGCATCATCACAAATCGATTCCAATAACGATACCAAATCAACATTTTTCTTTTCTTCTCGCTTTGAATCTTCGCGCGCGAAAGATAATGTTTCCGAAATCATGTGTTCCATTTCGCTTAAATCATCTAATAATTGTGATTTATATTCACTGTCTTCGATAAATTGTGCGCGTAATTGTGCGCGCACAATAGGAGTGCGCAAATCATGTGAAATGGCAGCCAATAGTTGCGTGCGATTATACACCAATTGCATAATACGTTTTTGCATTTGATTCAGTGCTTGCGATACTTCACGCACCACTTTTGGACCATACACTGCAAACGGTTTATTTTCCAAATCAATGCCTAATCGTTCTGCAGAAAATTTAATTTTTTTCAGTGGCGTTGTGAAACGATTAATCGACCAAAATGTCATTAAAATAGAACCAAACACGATTAATTCAACAGCCATAAACAATAATTGATTTAACACGATATGCGAATATAAGGTCGCTTTAAAATTGAGCCATTGATGATTTTTTAATTGTATTGAAATGGAATACGCATGCAAATTATCTTCAAGTGCGTGAATAATTTTCCAAAAAGAGGCTTGTTTATAGTGGAATTTCGAGACGGGTTGTAATGTCAAAGACACATGCAAATCAGGATCGTCCAATGCTGCAATCGCTTTTTGTTGATCGTCAGCAGGCGTTGCTTCAACCAAATAAATCACATTAATAATTTTTTGAATGAGCGCACTGCGTCTTGCCGCTTGTCGATCGATGCGATTATCTTGTAATATGTGCAGCACAAAAATGATATGAAAAATCACCACGACATACAAAATCAACATAGCTTTTCTTGCACTCAGATGTTGAATGCTTTTTTCAAAAAACTCACGCATGTTGTTCAACCCGAACCGGTATTGCTAATACATATCCGCCGCTGCGAACGGTTTTAATCATGGTTGGATTTTTAATATTTTCTTCGATCTTATGTCTTAATCGGCTAATTTGTATATCGATACTGCGATCAAACGGTCCTGCCATTCTATTTTTCGTTAAATCCAATAGTTGATCACGACTCAACACTTGTTGCGGACGCTCTAAAAATGCGAGTAATAATGCATATTCACCCGCACTCAAAATCACTTCGCATTGATCGGGCGATAACAGTCGACGTAATCCACGATTCAAACTCCATTCTGCAAAATAATAAATTTGATTTTCTGTCGGTTGCGGTTCGCGCACAGCGCCGTGCACGCGGCGCAAAACCGCTTTGATTCTCGCCAATAATTCACGCGGGTGAAACGGTTTATTCAAATAATCATCCGCACCCATTTCCAAGCCGACAATGCGATCGACTTCTTCGCCCACTGCTGTGAGCATCACAATAGGAATCGTGGATTCGGTTCGCAATTGACGACACAATGATAAACCATCATCACCAGGCATCATAATATCAAGAATGATCAGATCAATGGACTGACGCGCCAGAATCGCACGCATTGCCTTGCCATCTTGCGCCAAAAAAGGCTGAAAACCATGCTGTTTCAGAAATTCGCCAAGTAAATTGCGAATACCGGCGTCATCGTCGACGATTAGGAGATTGGGTGTGGTGCTCATCAGGAAATCATAGCAATAGTCGGTAGATAAATCGAGCAGAGAAGTTATCTGTTATCTGTTATCTGTTATCTGTTATCTGTTATCAGTGTCAGAGGCTCGATTTAATTTTTTTACTGATACCTGATAACTGATACCTGATAACTGATATCTCACACTCACACCAAAATTGTATTATGATAAACACCATAACTTTATTTTCACGAGCATCGCACCATGAAAGAAACCCTTATTTCCCTCATCAAACAATCACTATCCGCCATCGGCATCACAGAATATGCTGATGATATTCAGCTCACGCGCACCAAAGATGCGACACACGGCGATTTTGCAACCAATATTGCGATGATACTGGCCAAGCCGTTATCGCTGAAACCGCGGGAATTGGCAGAAAAAATTGTGGCACATTTACCTTCGTCATCGCACATTAAAAAAATCGACATTGCCGGTCCCGGATTTATTAATTTTTTTCTCACTCCAAATTCTGAACATGATGCGATTGCGCAAGCGCTTTTATTGAGTGATCAATTTGGTTTTACTGAGATTGGAAAAAATAAAAAAATTCATATTGAATTTGTGTCCGCAAATCCAACAGGGCCATTGCATGTCGGTCATGGTCGCGGCGCTGCATTTGGTGCTTGTGTGTCGAATTTATTAGAAGCGATAGGATATCAAGTACATCGCGAATACTATGTGAATGACGCGGGACGTCAAATGCGCATTTTGGGTGCGAGCATTTGGCTGCGTTATCTTGAATTATTTTCTCATTCAATCACTATACCGCTGAATGCTTATCGCGGTGAGTATGTCATCGATATGGCAAAAACATTGCGTGATATTCATAATGAAAAATTTTTATTATCTCAAGAAAAGAGTCAATCTGTTTTTCCATTGATGCAAGATAATGCGGAAAATAAAGATGTTTTTATCGATCAATTGATTGAAAATATAGTTAAAACACTTGGCGCTGATCATTTTGAAATAATTCGTCAATACGGCGTAGATGAAGTGACGAAAGACATTAAAAATGATTTGGAAGAATTCGGCGTGACTTACAACGCATGGTTTCCTGAAAGCGATTTATATAAAAAAGGATGGCTGGAAACAGGCGTTGAAGTTTTAAAAAAGCAGGGGTTTACCTATGAAAAAGACGGCGCATTATGGTTTCGCGCAACCGAATTGGGCGATGAAAAAGATCGCGTGTTAATTCGCGCAAATGGTGTACCGACTTATTTTGCCTCTGATGTGGCGTATCATACGTACAAATATGATCAAGGTTATGATCAAATTATTGATGTGTTTGGTGCGGATCATCATGGTTATTTACCGAGAATTAAAGCTTTTTTACAAGGTCTTGGAAAAGATTTAACGAAATTGCAGATTTTATTGGTGCAATTTGCGATTTTATATCGCGGCGCTGAAAAAATTTCTATGTCAACGCGCTCGGGTGAGTTTGTCACACTACGTGAATTACGGGCAGAAGTGGGCAATGATGCGGCACGCTTTTTTTATATTATGCGAAAACCCGAACAGCATTTGGATTTTGATTTGGAATTGGCAAAATCAACCTCAAGCGAAAACCCGGTTTATTATATTCAATATGCGCATGCGCGAATTTGCAGTGTGTGGCGGCAATTGAGCGAGAAAAATGTAACGTGGGATAAAAATGCGGGCCTGACACACTTGGATTTATTATCTCATGAAGATGAAAAAAATCTGATTGCGGCGATAGCGAGTTTTCCTGAAGTCATTCTGTCTGCAGGTCAGCAATATGCGCCGCATCACCTCGCACATTTTTTACAAACTTTCGCGCACTATTTTCATACGTATTACAATAATCATAAATTTATGGTGGATGATGAGTGTGTGAGAAACGCGCGATTGTGTTTGGTTGCGAGTGCTCAACAAGTGCTGAAAAATGGGCTAACATTACTGGGTGTGTCTTCACCAGACAGGATGTAAATGAGAGACTACGCCAAAAAATCACGCCCGATAAAAAGACAACGCCAATCCGATGGTGCGTGGATTTTAGTGGTGTTAATTGTGTGTGCGATTTTTTATTTGGGATATATGGGTTATCATTTTTTACATAAAGAGTTGTTGCAGGAAGAACAAAAGTTGGCGACAGACAGAGTGATCAAACCTTCCGTTATCAAATCAGCGTTGCACAAAAAGCCTATAAAAACCGTAAAAAAAGTTAAAAAGAAAATCAAAACAAAAAACGTCGCGCTCAATCCTGCCGATATTCAACCTAAATATGATTTTTATCAATTGCTGCCGGAAACGACTGTGAAAATTTCTAAAATGCGAATTAAGAACTAAACTATCGGTAGCGAGTGAATGTTGGGGTTACGGATGGTTTGAGGGGAGTGTGTGTGGCATGGATGCCACACCAAGCAAGCCTACACGGATGTATTTACGGCGTCTCCTGGTTAGTTTTATTTTTTCTTCCACCATTCTTCCTTTTCATGATGAATCGGCGCATTAAACCCATCCATGATTTCTGTTGATTCACTGAGATAATCCGCATGCTCAACCATTGCAATAAATGCTTTCGCCATCACAGTCTGTTCTTCTTTTATTTGTAATTTTATTTGTAACATTCAAGGCAAGCTCGCGAACCGATCAAGGCGTTCTGCAGAGAGTGTATACTGCACCGTATTCCTACTTAATAAGCTATGTTACCTACTATATCATTCACCATTGGTACGCGACAATTTTTATATTCAACCGCTCGGATGATATGACTGCTGAAATTTCTTCCTGCTCGTGGGTGACTTGGGCATGCCTGTATTTTACCTTCAAGGGTACGCGTCGTGAACACGCCACAAAAACAGGCACGCCCAATTTCCCACTCGCAAGCAAGTTTTTATTTAGCAGCCATATCATCACTCGCACCTTCATATTTTTGTCGTGATATTATTCACTAAAATTTTCAATTATCTTGAAAACCCCAATTCTGCCCCCACCTACTTTTAATGGCTTAAAAACGGGGAAAACGAAATGGATCAGTACAGAGGCACCACGATTTTATCGATCCGACGCAACGACAAAGTCGTTATCGGCGGAGACGGACAGGTTTCGATGGGCAATACCATTTTGAAAGGCAATGCCAAAAAAGTGCGGCGTCTGTACAACAATCAAGTGATCGCAGGTTTTGCAGGCGGCACTGCTGATGCGTTCACTTTATTCGAACGTTTCGAAGGTAAATTAGAAAAACATCAAGGCAATTTGATGCGCGCGGCCGTTGAGCTTGCCAAAGATTGGCGCACCGATAAAATGCTGCGTCGATTGGAAGCGTTGCTGTGTGTTGCTGATAAAAAAGCGTCGTTAATTTTAACGGGTAATGGCGATGTCATCGAACCCGAGCACGGCATTATGGCGATTGGATCAGGCGGACACTTTGCACAATCCGCTGCAATTGCTTTAAAAGAAAATACGGAATTGTCCGCGCGCGATATTGTGATAAAAAGTTTAACGATTGCGGCGAGCGTGTGTGTTTATACGAATACACATTTTACGATCGAAGAACTGGAATGCGAATAATCAGTGTAAGTATGAGAAATTTTTAACAGCACCTCTGACACTCACACTGATAACTCACACTGACACTTACACAACCTTACAGAGAACGCTATGTCTGAACTAATGAAATTAAATGAAACACTGACCCCTAAACAAATTGTGCTTGAGCTCGACAAATTTATCGTCGGACAAACGGATGCCAAACGCGCTGTTGCGATTGCATTGCGTAATCGTTGGCGTCGTATGCAAACACCGGAAAGTTTGCGCGCAGAAATCACACCAAAAAATATTTTAATGATTGGACCGACCGGTGTAGGCAAAACAGAAATTGCACGCCGATTAGCGCATTTAGCCGATGCGCCGTTTATTAAAGTGGAAGCAACGAAATTTACAGAAGTGGGTTATGTCGGTCGCGATGTGGATTCTATTATTCGTGATTTAATTGATATTGCCGTTAAAAGATCGCGTGAAAAAGCGTCGATAAAAGTAGAAAGCGCTGCACGCGAAGCAGCACAAGAACGCGTGCTTGATGCATTATTACCAAAACCCCGTGGAAAATTTGCAGATCAACCCATTGATGCAAATGCAACCGAAGAAAAAGCAGATAACGCAACGCGTCAATTGTTCCGTACTAAATTATTGAGCGGCGAATTGGATGATAAAGATGTTGAAATTGATTTGGCAATGAATCTCAATAATATTGAAATTATGGGACCGCCCGGCATGGAAGAAATGACGGGGCAATTGCAAAACATGATGGAAAATTTAAGCAATAAACGTTCCAAAACGCGCCGATTAAAAGTAAAAAAAGCGCTGAAATTATTGCAAGATGAAGAATCATCGCGATTAATTAATGAAGATGAAATTCGTGCGACCGCTTTGGACAGCGTTCAGCAAAATGGCATTGTATTTATCGATGAAATTGACAAAATTTGTAAACGATCGGAGCATGGCGGCGACGTGTCTCGCGAAGGAGTGCAACGCGATTTGTTGCCGCTGGTTGAAGGGTGTGCGGTATTCACCAAATACGGCATTGTCAAAACCGATCATATTTTATTTATTGCTTCTGGCGCATTTCATTTATCAAAGCCATCGGATTTAGTGCCTGAATTGCAAGGTCGTTTACCCATTCGTGTTGAATTAAAACCGTTAAAAACAGCGGAATTTATACGTATTTTGACTGAACCGAAAGCCTCATTAACAGAACAATATAGTGCATTGATGGGCACGGAAGGATTTACGCTGAAATTTTCTGAAGAGGGTATTCGCCGCATTGCGGAAATTGCCACACTCGTGAATGACAAAGCGGAAAATATCGGCGCGCGTCGTTTGCATACCGTACTAGAAAAATTGCTCGATATTATTTCTTTCGAAGCGACCGATAAAAGCGGTGAATCGTTTGTGATTGATGCAAAATATGTCGACCAACAGCTCGCTGATTTGGCGGATGACGAGGATTTGAGTCGGTCGATATTGTGATTTTTAAATTAGAGACGCTATTTAATATTAATGAAGTTGGGCTATAGAGCTTGTTTTTATAGCTCAAAAAATGAGATAATGTGGGCTATAGAAATAGAGGTTATAGCCCATGAGCTGGAATTGGCAGAAAAAAGATTGGCCGCACTTTCAATACAATGAAAGTAAATTGACTCATCTTGAAAATGAATTTTTAAAAAATGCCGGTATGTTAATTGGTGCATTAATTCCCATTAATGAGCTCGAAAAAAAAGAGCTTACCGTTCAATTAGTCAGTAACGAAGCATTCAAAACCTCGGAAATTGAGGGCGAAATTCTTAATATGCAAAGTTTGTATTCGTCTATTGCGCGTCACTTCGGATTAAAAACACTGATCACACATTCTAAACCAGATGAGCAAGGCATCGCCGATATGATGTCGAATTTAATGCGTGATTTTGCCGTTCCATTGTCTCATAACATGCTGAAAAATTGGCATAGTATGCTGATGGCAAAACGCACCAATTTGGTAAAAGGCTTTTATCGTACACACAATGAACCGATGCAAGTCGTGTCTGGTTATATTGGTAAATTCACGGTGCATTTTGAAGCACCCCCCTCAAAGATCGTTACAAAAGAAATGGGAAAATTTGTTTGTTGGTTTAATGACACCGCACCCAACGGAAAAAATCCGTTGCCTGCGCTTACGCGCGCCGCAATTGCACATTTATATTTTGTCTGCATTCATCCATTTGAAGATGGTAATGGTCGTATTGCACGCGCGATTGTGCAAAAATCCTTATTTCAAAGCATAGAACAACCTATATTGATTTCACTATCGCAAGTCATTGAAGATCATCGAAAAGATTATTACGCTTTTCTCAAGAACAATAATGAAGATCTTGATATTTCAAGCTGGATTACTTATTTCGCAAAAACAATTATTGATGCTCAACATTACACTCAACAATTAATTTTATTTGTGATTGAAAAAGCACGTTTATTTTCTTACATTAAAAATGAAATAAATGCACGCCAAGAAAAAGTGTTAACAGAAATGTTTAGCGTGGGATTAAAAGGTTTTGAGGGCGGTATGAGTGCTGAAAAATATATGGCAATCACAAAAACATCTGCTTCTACTGCAACGCGTGACCTTACCGCATTGGTGGAAATGAAGGCATTGATCCGTACAGGTGAATTGAAACACACACGCTATTTTTTGAATATTAAATTATAATTGCTACTACTTTAGTCACCCGCTATCATGCTTCTCATGAAAAGCGCGCCTGACAATGATCAAAAAACCCATTTCGGCTATGAAACCGTTGATGTCTCTGAAAAAGCAAATCGTGTTGCTGATGTGTTTCATTCTGTTGCGCAAAAATATGATGTGATGAATGATTTGATGTCGTTGGGTATTCATCGTTTGTGGAAAAAAATGGCGATTGATTTGTTGGGTGTTCGTCACGGTCAGATTGTTTTAGATGTTGCGGGTGGCACCGGCGATTTAACCGCAAAAATAAGCAAAAAAGTGGGATCAACGGGTCGCGTTATTTTATCCGATATTAATAGCAGCATGTTATCGATTGGGCGCGATCGCATGATTGATCGCGGATTATTCAATAATATTTCTTATGCATTACTCGACGCTGAAAAAATTCCGTTTGCGGACAATACGTTTGATCGTGTGATTATTGGATTTGGTTTGCGTAATGTCACTGATAAAGAGGCTGCGTTGCGATCGATGTTTCGTGTATTAAAACCTGGTGGTCGCGTGATTATTTTAGAATTTTCAAAACCTACCGTGCCGGGATTAAAACCGATTTATGATGCGTATTCATTTAAAATTTTGCCGTGGATTGGGAAAAAAATATTGAATGATGCGGATAGTTATCGTTATTTGGCTGAATCGATTCGAATGCATCCTGATCAAAATACGCTGAAAAATATGATGGAAAATGCGGGTTTTGAGAAGTGTGATGTGCATAATTTGTCGGGTGGGATTGTGGCGGTGCATAGGGGATTTAGGTATTAGTGTGAGTGTGAGTGTGAGTGTGAGTGTGAGTGTGAGTGTGAGTGTGAAAAAATGTTACTGACCCTGTTGCTACCTGCAATTGAATCCATTGTTAATCGTGCATTATGCAGCGATCCGGAGGCGCTCGCAAAAATTGCAACAATGAAAAATCAAGTCATTGAAATTAATTGCACCGATTGGAAAATGCGTTTTTTTATTTTAGTAGATTCACAGGGTTTGCAATTTTATAAAAATTATTCTGCAAAAGCGAATACCGTTATTCACGGCACACTGAATCATTTTTTGCCTATTTTTATGAAGGGTGCGGATACTAAAACCTTATTTAATTACCCTATCGACATCAGCGGCAATACACATAATATCGAAGTGTTGCGTGATGCGTTTAAAAATCTGGATATCGATTTTGAGGAAAAATTGTCTCATTTTTTGGGTGATGGTGTTGCGCATAAGCTTTGTTTTAAATTGAAAGAAGCGAAAAAAACACTGGAAAATACGGCAAAAAAGATGGAATTACAAACCAAAGAATATATTCATTATGAAGCAAAAAATGGGGTGTCACAAAAACAGGCGGAACGGTTTTATGCAGAGGTGGCGACGTTAAGGGATGATGTGGATAGGATGGCGGCTCGATTAGGGGATGTGTGAGTGTGCGATAAATGATACCGTTTTTTCGATTATTAATCATATTTTCTGTTGTGTTGCGCCACGCGGTTAATCGCCGTGTGATCGGCAAGCGCTCGCGCATTTTGCGGCAATTAAGCTATTTAAATCCCTTTAGTTTTCGCAATAAACATCATACGCGTGGTGAATCGATTCGATTGGCGTTGGAAAAATTAGGGCCGATTTATGTGAAATTTGGGCAGTTATTATCAACGCGTTTTGATTTAGTGCCTGACGATATTTTAAGTGAATTAGAAAAATTACAAGATCGCGTGCCACCCTTTTCGAGCGAATTGGCTGTAAAAAAAATTGAATCGGCTTTTAAAAAAAATATTAATGAAATTTATGCAACGTTTGATAAAAAACCATTGGCCTCGGCATCTATCGCGCAAGTGCATGCGGCAACCTTAAAAACCGGCGAAGACGTGGTGGTGAAAATTATTCGCCCCCACATTGAAAAAACGATTCGTCATGATATGGCCGTTTTATATTTGGCAGCAAAATTAGTGGAATTATGTTGGAGGCATGGAAAGCGATTACGCGCAAAAGCGGTTGTGAAAGAATTTGAAAAAACAATTTTTGATGAATTGGATTTAATGCGCGAAGCAGCGAATGCATCGCAATTGCGCCGCAATTTTCAGAACTCCAAAATCATGTACGTGCCGAAAATTTATTGGAGTTACACGCGCGATCGCATTATGACCATGGAGCGAATTTATGGCATTCCTATTTCTGCAATAGAGTCTTTCAAAAAAAATAAAGTGAATTTAAAAAAATTATCGGAACACGGTGTTGAGATTTTTTTCACACAAGTATTTCGTGATGCATTTTTTCATGCGGATATGCATCCGGGAAATTTATTTGTCGATATTACCGATCCTGACAATCCGCGTTATTTGGGCGTTGATTTTGGCATTATGGGAACGCTCTCACCGGTTGATCAAAATTATTTGGCGCAAAATATATTGGCGTTTTTGTCGCGCGATTACAGGCGTGTGGCAGAATTGCATATTGATTCGGGATGGGTTGCGAATGACACGCGAGTCGATGAATTTGAATCGGCGATTCGCACCGTGTGTGAACCGATTTTTGAAAAGCCCCTCTCTGAAATTTCTTTTGGCAATGTATTATTAAAATTATTTCAAACGGCTGAACGGTTTCAGATGACCGTGCAACCACAATTAATGTTATTGCAGAAAACGCTATTTTATATTGAAAGTTTGGGACGCAAGTTATATCCCAATCTGGATTTATGGGAAACGGCGAAACCATTGATGACACGTTGGATGCGTAAGCAACGCAGCCCGCGCACGGTGTTAAAAAAATTCATGCGCGACTGGCCGCAAAATGCGGAGAAATTAATGCAGTTGCCAGATTTGTTATTCGATGTGTTAACCGACATTCAAGCAAGACAAAAAGGCACGCAAGGCACGAGGAAACGGAGATGAAGAGAGTGATTGCGCCCGGCAGGAGTTGAACCTGCGACCTTCGGTTTCGGAAACCGACACTCTATCCAACTGAGCTACGGGCGCGATAGAGGTATGGTACGCGGAGAATTCGTTTACGGTCAATGTATCACTACAGAAGTCGCCTTTACCAACCGATAGCTTAACGCTTCTTGCAAATGTTTTTGCGCAATCATATCCGTATCGTCCAAATCAGCAATCGTGCGAGATAGCTTTAAAATGCGGTGATAAGCGCGCGCGGATAGCCCTAATTTCATTATTGCATTTTCTAGAAAAGCAAAATCTTTTTCTGCAATGACACAATGTTGCATCACGTTTTCGCCGATTAATTGTGCATTGATCATTTGTGAGCGTTTGTATTGTTTTTGCCGCGCTGATAAAACACGTTTGCGAACGGTTTCACTCGACTCTGCTTTTTCTTTTTTCTGATCTAATAACAATGCGGGTGGTAATTGTGGCACCGTGATGTGCATATCAATGCGATCCAATAAGGGGCCGGATAATCGATTTTGATAACGCGCAATGGATTCATTATTGCAATTACAACGACCGCTGGGATCGCCTTGATATCCGCACGGGCAAGGATTCATGGCTGCGATAAATTGAAATCGCGATGGAAATTTTTCTTGTCGTGCTGCGCGTGAAATCGTAACGAAACCCGCTTCTAATGGCTCACGCAAGGCTTCTAATACGTGTCGATTAAATTCGGGGAGTTCATCTAAAAATAAAACGCCGTTGTGGGCAAGCGAAATTTCGCCGGGTTTGGGTGGATTCCCACCGCCAACTAACGCAACCGAAGAGGCGGTGTGATGCGGTGCGCGAAAGGGTCGTTTTTGCCAGTTTTTTGCGTCAAATCCGTGATTACTGACGGAGTAAACAATAGCGGTTGCGAGCGATTCTGAATCTGTCAATTCGGGTAATATGCCGGGTAATCGGCTGGATAGCATTGTTTTGCCGGTTCCGGGAGGACCCGTAAATAAAATACTATGCCCACCGGCAGCGGCAATTTCTAAGGCACGCTTGGCTTGTATTTGTCCGCGCACATCAGCGAGATCAGGATACAGTTGTAATGGTGTAACGTTACATGAGTTCGAAACATATTGTTCGAGTGGTTGTTGTGCATTTAAATGCGCGCACACAGCTAATAAATGATCTGCTGCAAAAATAATTAAATCCGATGCGAGCGACGCTTCTTGTGCATTGGTTTTCGGTAAGAGTAATGAGCGATTCATTTCTTTCGTGATTAACGCCATCGGCAAAACACCTTTGACGGATTTTAATGCACCGGTTAAGGCTAATTCGCCGACGAATTCATATTCTTGCAACTTGTCTTTGGGAATTTGTTCGGACGCCGCTAAAATGCCTAGCGCAATCGGCAAATCAAAACGTCCACCTTCTTTGGGTAAATCGGCGGGTGCTAAATTAATCACGGTTCGACAGATGGGAAAACGAAAACCATTATTTAAAATAGCGCTGCGAACGCGGTCTTTGCTTTCTTTGACGGCTTTCTCGGGTAATCCGACGATGGATAAACTTGGCAAACCCGGCGATAAATGCACTTCGATGGTGACAAGCGGTGCGGTCATGCCTAAGTTGGCGCGGCTGTTGATGATGGCGAGGGACATGTGTTGACTCACGCTCCCTTGCGGTCGCGTCTCCCTATCACGTTCAAACAAAATCTAACTTATTGTCTTCGATTGAAATGTTTTTATTTTTTTCTCAAGCGCTTCTAATTTTTCGCGCGTGCGTAATAATACACCGCACTGCGCATCAAATTCTTCGCGCGTCACCAAATCTAATCGTTCAAAAACACCTTGTAATGCAGCGCGAAAGTTGTGTTGCAGGTCGGTTGGCATATTTTTTAATCCGTCGGGCATTTTGTCGCAGATGTCCTGGATCATTTCAGTGATTTTTTTGGGATTGATCATAAGGGCCTCGTTAATTATTCGTCACTATAAACGAATTAAATAAAATTGAAATACCGTGTTTTTCCGCTTGTTCCGCTCGGGAGTACCCTCGCTTCACGCGCGGCTCTTCATCATGCTCAAATAAAATTGAAATACCGTGTTTTTCCACTTGTTCCGCTCGGGAGTACCCTCGCTTCACGCGCGGCTCTTCATCACGCTCAAATAAAATTGAAATACCGTGTTTTTTACAACTCAAAAAAAACCCCCGAAAACGGGGGTTTTAATAACGATCCGTCAAATCAGATTAGTATGGCGTTATGTTCGTTTCGCCTTGAGCGACAATGTTATTGTTCGCATCGTAAGCGGTAATGGTTATCGTATATTGAATACCAGTATGCAAGCCAATGAACCTCATAGTGAATTTACGGTCACCTCCGGAAAGATCTATGCCATGCGCCGCTATTGATCCATCTGGACCTCTTGCGACACCTTTGTAAAGGTTGAGATTATATCCACTTACTTTATCCCACGTAGCACTAACAGAATTAACACCTGCTCCATTAGCGCTTACAACGATATTTTTGTACGACGGAGGTGACGCCGCTGTTGTAAACGGAACTTTCGACGCCGACGTCACATCATTTTTGTGATTATCGGTTGCTTCAACAACGACGGAGTAGTTTTGACCTGCGGTTAAGCCAGTCAAATTCAAGCTACAGCCAGAAGCGGTGCAAACACCACCGGGTAATTTCGTTACCGTGCCATCTGGCGACGTTAAATTAACCGTGTAGTTAATCGTCGCTTTTGTATCGCTATCAACTGCCGCTGTCCACGTTACTGTTGCGCCGGTTTGCGTAATGCTAGCCGGTGGAACTGTGACATCAGTTGCGGGTTGTAGAGTGTATGTTGGAGCTAAGGTTGTAAACGGAACTTTCGACGCCGACGTCACATCATTTTTGTGATTATCGGTTGCTTCAACAACGACGGAGTAGTTTTGACCTGCGGTTAAGCCAGTCAAATTCAAGCTACAGCCAGAAGCGGTGCAAACACCACCGGGTAATTTCGTTACCGTGCCACCTGGCGACGTTAAATTAACCGTGTAGTTAATTGTAGCGTGCTGATCGCTATCAACTGCCGCTGTCCACGTTACTGTTGCGCCGGTTTGCGTAATGCTAGCCGGTGGAACTGTGACAGCAGTTGCGGGGCTTAGAGTGTATGTTGGAGCTAGGGTTGAGAATGGTAATGATGGCAATGAAGCAGCCGTGTTTTTATCACTATCCACACCCTTCACAATCACTGTGTATGTCGTACCGGCTGTCAGATCTTTTAATTGCAGTGAGGTCGCACCAGTTACCGTTTGTGCTGGCAATGGCGAGCCACCTTGTGGTGTTGCAATCACAGAATAGGTAATCGGTTTCGCTTTCGGATCGTTATCCGAAGACAACCAGTCAATAGTCGCAGTTTTTTGACCGACATGTGATGCTGTCACGCCACCAATGGTGAAATTATACGTTGGCGCTAACGTGTTAAACGAACCAGACGGCGATGTACCTTTATTTCCGGCTGTATCAACACCGGTTACAACAACAGTATAAGGTGTGCTGGCTGTCAGATCTTTTAGTTTCAATGAGGTCACACCGGTTACCGTTTGTGCTGGCAATGGCGAGCCACCTTGTGGTGTTGCAATCACAGAGTAAACCGTATTTTCTGGGTTAATATTTTTATCAGTATCCGCTGCTGTCCAACTGATGTCCGCTGTCGTTTGACCGACATCACTCGCAGCTGGTTGAGTAATAGTAAGCTGATATTGCGGCGGTGGTGTTGGTGTTGTTGTAAATGGATTGGATGGCAATGAAGCGGCCGTGTTTTTATCACTATCCACACCCTTTACAATCACTGTGTATGTCGTACCGGCTGTCAGATCTTTTAATTTCAATGAGGTCACACCGGTTACCGTTTGCGCGGGTAATGGTGCACCATTTTGTGGTGTTGCAATCACAGAGTAAACCGTATTTGCTGGGTTAATATTTTTATCAGTATCCGCTGCTGTCCAACTGATGTCCGCTGTCGTTTGACCGACATCACTCGCAGCTGGTTGAGTGATGGTGAATGTATAGGCCGAAGGGTTCGTTTGTACTTGTATCGGAGCCGCTTCCGCATAATCACTGTATTGATCGTTTGCAGCAACGTATACGTAATAAGTTGTTCCTGGTTTTAAGCTATAAAGTGTTAATGGCGACGCACCACCTGAGCTGTGCGCAGCGGCATGATTACCACTCGGATCATTAGGATCTGGATTTACCGATGCCCAAACCATATAACCGATCTGCGGAGCTGGTGCCTGATCAGTAGAAGCAATCCAGTTAATTTGCATACTGGTCTTATCCACATGCGATGCGTTCACACCTGATGGCGCAGTAATCGTATATTGGTTAGGTATCGGCACTATCACTGGCGGAGCAGAAATAGCATAGCCACCAAAAGATCCATCGGTTGCTGTCACAGTAATATAATATGTTCTACCTGTTTGTAAGCCTCCCAATTCTAACGGGGAAGTTCCAGCGGCTTGAGATGATGGCTGTCCACCTGGAGTCGATGCTGCAGAAACAGTGTATATAAGTGCTGAGTTTGGCGCGTCGTCACTCGACGGATCCCATGAAACTTTTGCGCTTGTAACTCCGTCATTTGCAGTCGCCGGTGTAGCAACTACATTGGTTGGCGCAGTAAGATTCCATTCTGTAAATTGAACAGGTAATGATGACGGAGATTGATTTCCTGCCGCATCTTTCCCGCTCACTGTTACAGCATAACTCGTGTCTTTGGTTAAATTCGTTAACATCACCGATGCTTCTGTTGATGTTTGTGTACCAATCACACCCGTAGAAAGATTTTCTATAGCGGCAGTGTAGGTGATTATTCCATTGGGTGGTGTATCTGTTGATGGCGTCCACGTAAGCAATGCAGTGCCATTTGGCGCCTCAACATTACTTATTGTTAAATTAGAGGGTGCAGTCAACCCATTGACCGTGATGTTAATAGGCACTGATGTTGATTCATTGTTATTTTGATCATCAGCGGTCACGGTTACAGAATACTGATCACCCGATGTTAAACCCATGAGAGTGGTAGACAGTTTATCGGTTTTTTGCACAACTGGAGCACCACCTGTTGCAGACAATGCAGTTACTCTATACGCGATTGCACCACCTTTCGAATCTGAATCTGCTGGTGCAGTCCAGCTAATAATCGCTGAATTATCGGTGATTGAGGATGCTTCCACGCTTTGCGCTTCACTCAAAGGAGCATTATCACCTTTGTAAGTCGAAACGATGTTGATCGTGTAACTCGTCATTGCAGGACAACCGAAGTCGGCATGATTGTCGTCATACGGATAGGCATAAACGTTGGTAAATGCTGTATATATCACGTCATGATATGTCGTATGATTCGCAAAACCTGCGGCATTGCATGCAGTAGCGTCAGCATAATCGCCTGCGCATTGAAACTTATCAGGAGAATCTTTGCCAAAATACAAGGTAGACAAAAGAGGATTATCAGTCGCCCAATGAGTAGGCGCTTTACAACCTGAAAAAACGCTAACCCCATTGACTTGTTTATAAATCATTAAATCGGCAGTTTGCTTAGGGCTAATTGTGCTGTTTGGGAAAAATGGTTGTGAACTTAAATATAAGCACAAACCTTCTGCAGAATTATAAATACTACCATCTTTACCTGTGTAACTTCCGCCAACCACAGAGATTGGATGACTAGCATCATACAAACCCACTTTTTGTGGCGTTTCGTAAGTGCAATAAGTGCCTTGGTTTGGAAATAAAAGATTGGTGGGAGACATCACAGCACCAAAGCTAACGCCATCCGCTGCGGACATATCCACATTTGAACTGCTAAACACTCTTGCGGCAGGATTTGATGAAGGAGCAACAACAGGCTGCCAAGTAACTTCAAATTTCGATCCATAAGCAGATGGATTACTTTTTTTTGCTTCATAGCCGCTTGAAGTTATCCAACAATTTTGTTTCGGTGTACAATTAGCAACCGTGCTATAACCTGAAATAACGTAAGCTTGTGACGGTGCTCCATACATATTGTCTTTAGTATCTTGATCAAAAGAATAGGAATCACCTTGCGCCAACACATGGTCTTCACAAAGACCACCGTTAACCGCTGCGCAACTGTTTGAACCTGCAATCTGTGCAACAGCAATGACTGGATATTGCGTTTTATTCACAAAGGTAAACAATCTTGGAGTAGTGGGATCAACAACGACCGGTGCCGGAACTGGTGGTGTTGTGCCGCCGACAGCGGTATACGTCCAAGGATCAGCGGCAATCGTAACCGTGTAATAATCGCTTTGGTTACCTGGATCCAAAATGGGTGCCGCTTTACAAGTTTTATTGGTATTAATTGATGGTGTTCCACCATTATCGCTAAATGTCATCGTGCAATAACGCCATTTGTTATCGGCATCTTGGCGGTAAAGATAATAAGTATATCCGTTATTAAAAACGGTGTTCGCATCACCCAAAAAAGCAGGTGAAGATAAATGGGGAATGAAAGCCACTTGCTCCAGCGGGCCACTAGAAGTTTTTTGCACATAAAGAAGCACTGGGTTAAGTCCAGTAGGACGATTCTGATTAATTGATGTTTTTATTCTGACATAACTATTGGTATCAGAAGCAGCGGTTGTTGCCTTCGCCGCAAATGTCGCAACCGACGCAACACACAACAACAAACTCAAACACACCGCTAACAATTTTTTCATGGCAACGCCTCTAAATTTTTCTTTGAATCACAATATTACATTACCAATCTTAAAATAAAATTAATGTACTTCTAGGTATTTCGCGGCAATTATAGGTGGTTTGCGTGAAATTACAAACACTTTAGAATTTTTTTTAAAAACCCCAGTAAATCCTTGTAGTTACCCATCTATTTCAGTTAGCATTTGATTTTTCAGGGAGAAATTTATGTTACTGGACAACATCCTTCAAGCCATCGGCAAAACGCCTATCGTCAAATTAAATCGCATCGGCGCTGATTTAGCGTGCAAACTGTACGTTAAATGCGAATTTATGAATCCCGGCGGATCGGTGAAAGATCGTATCGGATACGCCATGATTGAATCTGCGGAAAAATCCGGGCGAATAAAAAAAGGCGATACATTAATTGAACCGACATCAGGAAATACTGGCATTGGCATTTCACTTGCCGCTGCAGTAAAAGGCTATAAAGTCATTATCACAATGCCTGAAAAAATGAGTCATGAAAAACAAGTGGTGCTCGAAGCGCTCGGTGCGAAAATTTATCGCACGCCTTCTGAAGTGCCATCGGATCATCCCGATAGTCATATTTCGCTCGCGAAAAAATTAAATGCAGAAATTCCGAATTCGCATATTTTGGATCAATATGCCAATCCTGAAAATCCAAAAATTCATTACGACACCACCGCGCAAGAAATTTGGAATGATATGCACGGCAATATTGACATGATGGTCATTAGTGCAGGAACGGGCGGAACTATCACCGGTGTCGGCAGAAAATTAAAAGAATTAAATCCACGCATAAAAATTATCGGCGTTGATCCGTATGGTTCTATTTTAGGAGGCGGCACGGAAATCAAACCGTATTTGGTTGAAGGCATTGGTTATGATTTTATTCCGAAAGTGCTCGATAATTCGGTTGTCGATGAATATATAAAACTCGCCGACAAAGATGCGTTTCAGATGGCGCGACGACTGATTCGCGAAGAAGGATTGTTATGCGGCGGATCATCGGGCGGCGCTGTATGGGCAGCAACACAAGCGGCAAAAGCCTTAAAACAAGGGCAAAACTGTGTTGTCATCTTGCCTGATTCGATTCGTAATTATTTGACGAAGTTTGTGGATGAGAAGTGGATGCGAGAGAATAAGATGGTGTGAGTGTGGGTCTCAGACACACCTTATACGCGTCAAGCATAGCGCCTTTGAAACAGTAGCTGAAGGAAGTTTGCGTAGCAAACTGACTGAGGCGTTTTGCAGTAAGTGACGATTTAAAGTGTATTTTCTGCAAAACGCCTCAGTCGATGACTGCGTCATCTCCTTCAGCTACTGTTTCAGAAACTCTTTTAGACTTATTAGTTTGTGGTCGCAAATTGCGACCACCTCAGAAAATATAACAAAGGCTTCGCTATGAAAACAACCAACATCCAAACTCAAGTCATCCACGCTGGCCAAAAACCCGATCCATCCACCGGCGCTATCATGACGCCCATTTTTGCATCATCCACTTACGTGCAAGAATCTCCCGGAAAACATAAGGGTTATGAATATTCCCGCACATTAAATCCCACGCGCGAAGCATTAGAAAATTGTTTAAGCATTTTAGAAAGTGGCGTGTGCGGATTTGCATTTGCTTCTGGTATGAATGCGATTGCCACCGTTTTAGAATTATTACAACCGGGCGATCATGTGATTGCATCGGATGATTTATACGGTGGCACGTATCGTTTATTTGAACAGGTGCGCAAACGCTCTGCGGGAATTCAGTTTTCATTTGTAGATTGTACGAATCCAGACAATGTCACTCGCGCAATAACGAAAAATACCCAATTATTATGGATCGAAACACCCAGCAATCCGATGTTGACATTAATTGATCTGGCATTAATGGCTGATATTGCGAAAAAAAATAATTTAATATCTGTGTGTGATAATACCTTTGCAACACCGATGATTCAAAAACCCCTGGTTTTAGGCTTCGATATCGTTGTGCATTCACTGACAAAATATTTAAACGGTCATTCGGATATGATTGGTGGTGCTGTTATTGTACGTGAAAAAAAACTGGCGGAGAAAATTCAATATTTACAAAATGCCGTCGGCGGAATTTTGGGGCCGTTTGATAGTTTTTTATGTTTGCGTGGAATAAAAACATTAGCGGTTCGTATGGAAAAACACTGCGACAATGCCTTAAAATTAGCGGAATGGTTATCCAATCATCCGCGCGTCAACACAGTATATTACCCCGGATTAACCACCCATCCACAACACGCATTGGCCAAAAAACAAATGTGTGGATTTGGCGGCATGATTTCGGTTGAACTAAAAACAGATTTGAATGAAACAAAAAATATTTTATCGCGCTGCAAAATTTTTGCATTGGCAGAAAGTTTGGGCGGTGCTGAAAGTTTAATTGAACATCCTGCGATTATGACGCACGCGTCACTGCCGGCTGACTCGCGAAAAAAGTTAGGTATCACAGATGGTTTAATTCGCTTGTCAGTGGGTATTGAGTCGCTGGATGATTTGAAAGAGGACTTATTGCAGGCGTTACATCAGTAGCTCCCCCGGTAGGGCGAGCGCCAATGAACTTTATTTCTGGCGATTTGAAGAAACATTAACAGATCATTAATTAACCAATACCTCTTGTTTATTTTATTTAAGACGATAAAATGGCGTATTCGATTTTGAATGACCAGTTGGGTGTGTGATATGGGTAAACCTAAAAATAGTGACGAGCTATCCTTCATTGACGAGCTATCCTTCATTATAGAAGTAAACGACACAGCGATTGACGACTTTAAACGCACTTTGTTAGAGAGGAATATACCAATTCCAATGCTTGAAGTCAGGCGTGAACTAATTCCAAAGCCTAAAGCTGCCCCACAACAAAATGAACTTGTAAAGATAATAAAACAGCAGGATCTCTATATTAATCACTTACGCCAAACATTAATACTGCAATCGAAATTAATGCGAGAGCGTATTGATGTCCGAAGCAGATATAGTCTGTTCACACTAGCTAACTTCCCAATAGTTAAGCCTAAGGAGCTGTCGCATATTAATCCTTCTCCGCCTCCTGAATCTTCTGCATCTTCTACACCTCGTACACCTAATTCAACTCCTTGCTAATTGTTGCCCGGCGCCGCTCAATCACCACAATTCCGGGCATTAAAAATTATCCGCTTATTCCATCTTTTTGTCCTACGTAAAGCTATTTCTGGCGATTTGAAGCAACATTAACAGATCATTAATTAACCAATACCTCTTGTTTATTTTATTTAAGACGATAAGATGGTTGTTGTTTTAATTAATTGACG
>Ga0207113_1068_pt1 | contig 34803 bp, 33 predicted proteins | sample Alteio_BWMinHeat_69_FD_153559 | JGI IMG/M metagenome (GOLD analysis project Ga0207113, IMG submission 153559) | Enriched cells from forest soil in Barre Woods Harvard Forest LTER site, Petersham, Massachusetts, United States -... | ecosystem: Environmental > Terrestrial > Soil > Temperate forest >... | reverse complement strand
TGGAGCAAGTATACAAAAGGGGACGGATACTTTGATTTCTGCTTGGGCAGCACATCCCGAATTTCCTTCTTTGCAACTGGTCCGTCATAGAGGTAAGAAAAACATTTCACTCCAAGCAAATATCAATCTGATTTATGAGTATCTTCCCAAAGAAGAACTCATTGCGCTTCAGAATAGATGCGGATTGCATATTTGTCCCAGTATGACAGAAGGATTTGGGTATTATATCTTTGAGGGACTGAGTACAGAAGCTGTCGTCGTCGCTACCAATGCCCCTCCCATGAACGAATTCGTATTGGATGAACGGTGTTTAGTCAAATATGGTAAAGCGGCATTGTGGGAAAAAAAACACTACTACACCTATGCAACAGCATATTATGTGGATAAAAAATCCCTTGAGCAACCTCATCTGGAGAAAGAGTTAACCATTCGGCATTGGGAAGGAGGTAATTTTTTTCTGCAAAAGGGAAAAACTCCTTGTTGACACGCTCGATAAATATGTTCACATCAGCTTGTCGGCAAGAGACATTTTTTTGTCTTTTTTCTCCTCGTTTAACAAACGCAACATCATGCCCAAGACCCGTTAAGGCACTCATCAGGACATCTACATCTTGATCCCAACCCACACCATTTTTATTTGCAATGATATTGATCGAAAGAGGAAGCCTGTTTACATCGGTTTGAAGATCCTTATTTTCTATCTCAACCGATTGAATTTCGGCATGATGAATTAAAAAATCAGCCGACGCAAATAAACAAAGGATAAGAAACAAATATTTTTTCATAATAGAAACTACTGTTGTAACAGTATCTCGATCATAATGTTACACCAGCTACAGGGAGGTATTATAAAGCTTACAACAGTATATACATCATTATCTTTGAGCAATTTGTTAATAGTATTTGGATAAGAATCATAATCGTCTACTATAAAAAACACATGCTCGCTTGAACATTTTGTAAGACACTGCAAAAATTCAGCATTTAAATAATAAGAAGTGTGATGACCATCAATATGAAACATATCAAACTTTTTGTCTATTAAAGGGAGCTCTACAATGCTGTCACCTTTTATAAAATCAATTTTTTTGTTGAATTTTTGACTAAGAACCTCCAGAGCAGGTCCAGAATAATGGTCATCAATGTCTATACATGTAATTTCAAGATCGGGATTTGCCAAAAGGGCTATAAAAATCGAATGGCCCATATAAACCCCCACTTCAAGCAGGTTATTACATTTTTTTGCTGTCTCATAAAAAAGTTTTTGTTTCTCATACATTTTTTCACAATATGCATAGCTGACGCCGTCAAACAAATATGAACCACACCCACTCCAAAATTGATAATTACAGCTTTTATAAACATCCAAAAAAACATCATAATTTTCACTTAATTTATTTAACAACTCACAGTCAGGGTGCTGAGCTTTTAGTTGGATTAAATTCGCAGGCAGGTTACTCTCAACAGGCACCATAGCCTGTATATAAGTACTAATAAACAGAAAGCCTGTGAGAAACATTGTCGTGATGTTTTTTTTCATTAAATGTAATCCTTGTTAAGTGTTGCGAACATTTGTCACTATTTTTTGTTTACAGTGCCAGGACAAAACGAAAAATTATTTTTGAATGATCAGTAATGTATTGTCGGCGCGAACCTTGAAGCTTTCGTTATCTGTAGGCAATTTAAGAATTACAACAAACCTAAATTGATTTTTTAACTCGTCGAGTATTTGTTGAAATTTGAGTACATCAGTTGGCAGTAAATCTTCAATGATATAAATTCCACCTTGTTTCAGGTGCTCAATAGAATTAACAAGGAAAGTTAAATTAGCTTTGAATTCGTGCAGTCCATCATCGATAATAATATCAAATAAAACCGAATTTAAAGCATCGTTTGAAAACATGTTCTTAATCGATTTTTCATCACGCTGATCGCAGTAAAATGTGGAGATATTATTACCTTGAAACAAAATGGATTCATCGATATCAGCGCCATAAATTTGTGAATTTGAAAAATAGTCAGCCCAGCCGCGAAGTGAAGCGCCAGGAATTCCAAAAATCCCCATATTTGAAGGAACATCAATATTATTCGTACCCAACCCTAATTCAAAAATATTTAATGAATCTTCCCTAAATTCACCAAAAAGCTCTGAATATAAAGTTGTATAATTATGGTCATTGCCTTTATCACTGCCATAAAAACTCATAATCAGACAAAGATTGGTTGGTTGCCTAAACATTTCATTTGCCATATATTGATCCACAATCTTAGATACTGAAATTTCATTATATGGACTTACCTCATCAACAGCTAGAAGAGGCCTTGCTTGAATCAATGCAAGAACAATAACGAAAATTCTTATTGCAACAAACATTTCTCTTTCCTTTGTGTTTTAGCGTTTTATGGACGTATGCTGCAGAATAATAACTCAATATACATGCGATGACACACGACAGTAAACGGCCATCGTAATAAATTTAATTTTTGTTGGCAATGAAATTTGTAGTCCATAACAAAATAGGGTGTAATTAAAAGCGTAACTTGATAAAATGCGCAATTGTGATGCTATACATAAGAAGGTTTTTTAACGCCAAGACGCAAAGATAGGGAAGAGGGACGCTGTCCTCAAGGATAAGCGAGAACAGAGGGACGCTGTCCTCAAGGATAAGCGAGAACAGGATATGTAGGATCAGGGAGGATATGTAGGATCGTTATTGCTAGATTCAATCATAAGTAGATTAAGATAAAGAAGTGATTACTTCGCAAGCTCAGTAATCAATTTATTCTTCTCAATGAGGCCTCATTGAGAATGTTTTTTTTAAGATCCGAGCTTGCGAGGAACTTAAAAATTCCACTTTTCAGTTCCACATATGACTGAGTCTAGCGTCAACTATCCTTCATATCCTCCCTGATCCTACATATCCTGTTTTCGCTTATCCCTGAGGACAGCGTCCCTCTCTTCTCGCTTATCCCTGAGGACAGCGTCCCTCTCTTCTCGCTTATCCCTGAGGACAGCATCCCTCCTCCTTATCTTTGTTCCTTTGCGTTTAAAATTTTATGCATATCATTACAATTGCATATTTTGTCAAGTTACACTTTTAATTGGACTCAACAAAATATGCCGAAAAAATGATTAAAGAGAGAATGATCTTACCCGCTTTTCCCTTAATAGCTTCATTCAGAGGGCGAATGTCAAAAATAGAAGTTAGAAAACAAATAAAACATTTAACACTCTACAAATTTTTATTATCGCTTATACATATTATCTACGGGTTTTTACCGTGCTCTGGATATGCTGACCACAAACCGAAAACCTCCAACAATAGTCCCATTTATATTGTCTATCACGTTGGAATTCTAAATAATTGGCAGGAAATTATGGAAGAGCAACTAGAAGCGCTAACCTCTTCAGGATTGTTAGAAGCGAGTGCTCAACTTATTGTCTGTTTTGTCGGAGATGATACGCCTATCATCTACAGTCTATTAGAAAACACTCCATATACCAATAAAATACAAATTGTGCACGCATCTGAAGATCTTTCAGTCTGTGAATTTCCAAGCATTGCATTGGTAAAAGAAATCGCAGAACATCATGGAGATGCAAAAATCCTCTATTTTCACTCTAAAGGGGTTATGCATTTCAACAAACCAACTGAAGGTCCTATAAGGGATTGGAGGCTATACATGGAATATTTCCTTATTCACCATTGGAAAACATGTATAGAGACACTCAACAATTATGACATCTGCGGAGTCAACTGGGGGAGGGGGCATCCTTGGCTTCGTCGAGGCTTCCCTCATTTTTCAGGAAATTTTTGGTGGGCGTGCGCAGACTATATTAAAACGCTCCCTGAACTACCAAAACCCTACCTATTTGAAAATCGTTTAGATTGTGAATGGTTTATCGGAAAAAACTCTTCACAAAACAGGGTAAAAACATTTCATCAATCCCGTGAGAATCACCATATTAATCTTTATCCAAGAGACAAATATGCGTACGATTAAATTTTTATTGTTTTTTTTATCTATTGTTTACGGATTATTTCCAACTTTTGGATATGGGACACCGAGACACATTCAAAAATCAACTTTTTTATCCGAGCCCCCCATCCGAGATTCAATCGATAAAAAAACGCCCAACACTATCGTTAGAAGACATTTAACCGTTTTTCCTCCAGAGTATAATCCATTCCAAATTTCGGATTTAAAATCGAGTTCCATATACATTGTCTATCATGTTGGCATTCTAAATAACTGGCAAGAGGTCATGGAAGAACAGCTCAAGGCCCTAACTTCTTCTGGACTATTAGAAGCATGCACTGAATTTGTCGTCTGTTTTGTCGGTGATGATACCCCAATCATCTACAACCTGTTAGAAAATATTCCATATACAGAAAAGACAAAAATTATACATGGGTCTGAAGACCTTTTAGTCTGTGAATTCCCAAGCATTGCATTAACCAAAGAAGTTGCGAGAAACCATCGAGATGCAAAAATTTTATACTTGCATAATAAAGGTGTAACTCATTTCAACACACCCAAAGAGTCATTTATCAGGGATTGGAGACTGCACATAGAATATTTTCTCATCCACCATTGGCAAACATGCATAGACGCGCTTGACGCCTATGATATTTGTGGAGTCAATTGGTTCCCCACAGTCCCTAATTATCCTCAACACTTCTCAGGTAATTTTTGGTGGGCACGAGCAGACTATGTTCAAACAATCCCTGAACTACCCAAACCCTACTTATTTAAAAATCGTTGCGATTGCGAATGGTTTATTGGTACTGGTCATTTGGATTTAAACAAAGTAAAGTCATTTCATCAATCAGGTTGCGGTGGCTTTCATTACTTCAACCCATACCCAAGAGAAAAATATGCATATGATTAAAAATAAGGAGCTCTTATGTTTTTAAAATGCTTTAAAACTCCCGGACTAGCAGTCCATTCTTATTTAATTTATGATGAAAAATCACACCGTGGAGCCGTCATAGACCCAACAAGAGAAATTGAAACTTACCTTAACTACGCTAAAGAACAACATATCATGATTACCGATATTCTTGAAACGCACGTCCATGCCGATTTTATTTCAGGAGCACCTGAGCTCAAAAAAGCCTTAAACGAAAAACCAACCATCCATTGTTCAGGTATGGGGGGCAAAGAATGGATCCCTGTCTACGCAGACCATATCGTAAAAGAACGCGACAGCGTACAACTCGGCACCATCCGTTTAGAGGCATTACATACACCAGGACACACCCCAGAACACATTGTTTGGGTCGTCTTTGATGAAGAAAGAAGCCGCACAATCCCTGCTCTCATTTTTACCGGCGACCTTCTTTTTGTCGGCAGTGTAGGACGTCCTGATCTCCTTGGCAATGAGTTGGAGGAATCTCTATTTAAACAACTTTATCATAGTCTTTTTGTCGTTATCCAAGCCCTTCCCGAATTCACAGAAATTTATCCAGCTCACGGAGCTGGGTCTTTATGTGGCAAGGCAATCGGCACTCGCGATTCATCTACACTGGGCTACGAAAAAAGGTGTAACCAATGGATGATCCCTCAAGAATTCAAAAAATGGAAAGAACTGCTTCAAAACATCTCAGCACCTCCTCCTTACTTTTTGAGGATGAAAAAACTAAATGTCACCGGACTCAAAAAAAGTGAAGCATCAGAGCCCCTTGTCATCGATATACGCAATGCTGAGGCCTTTGCTAAATCACATCTTAAAGGTTCTATCAACGTACCCTTTGGTCCTACATTTGTTAACTGGGCAGGGATTGCTATTCCAGAAAATCAAAGCTTAATATTAGTTGCTAACAACTCCAAAGAGGCCGAACAAGCCACTCAGGCATTGCGGCTAATCGGTCTTGACTCGGTTCAGAAAATTATCAATGGTAATGAATGGCTGTCGCAACAAAAAGAAGAAGATTTAGTTCCCTTACCTATAATTACAGCCAAGGAGCTCTTAGATACTCATGGAAAATATACAATTATCGATGTACGGACTCCAAGTGAATGGAATTCAGGGCATCTTGAAGGCGCACATCTTATTGAGCTAACAAGAGCATATGACATTGTGCAATCATTCGCCAAGACAGAGCCGCTTGCAATTGTCTGTCGAAGCGGCTCCCGTTCGTCGATCGTCACTTCCATCCTAGCCCGAGCCGGCTTCGAAAATGCTGTTTCAGTACGTGGAGGGATGCAAGCGATACTCAACGAGAAGGGATAGGATGGTTGTAATTGTCAATTGATTTAGACGGTCCATAAAGCATTAAATCTTCTGGATAGGGAGCTGTGATGTCATTTTCTACTATTTGCCACCCAGGAAGATATAAATCATTAAATAGAGCGTGATCAGGTATACAATCGGGGTAATCAGCTCGCATCCAATGCCGTGGAGCCACTACAATTTTATTTGGATTCTCATTAATATAGGCAGCCCACCAAGAGAGCGTGGAGTTGGCGATAACTTGATGCTTCATTAAAGACATCAAAAAAAGATCTTGTATGTGATCGTTCCCATCAATAAAAATAAAGTTTTTTTCCCATTCAGAAAAATGAATTTGACACCATTCTGTCCGATCCGAAAAAATAACAAATAAAGTCTCCTTAGGAAACAATTCAAAGGCTCTACGATAATACTCAAACCCCATAAAAGGATGGACCCCTTTTTGATGAACTAAAAAACTCTGTGTTCTTACATGCACAGCAACAGTATTTTCGTTAGCAATGAGATCTCCATATTTATTTTGTAAATAGACTCGATCTGATTCCAATGGAGCAAATACCTGAAGTAATCGATCTCGATAATGATCAAAATACTTCCATGACTGCAAATACCCTTTTAACAACAGATCCCTTTTAAAAGGAATTCTGTCTGCACTATACCACTTTGATTCAGTATACGTATTTTGAATTAACCTTGGGGGCTGTTCAGTATTCAATCGAAAAAAAAGATGTTCCTTATTATAAGGTTTTGTATATCGAGGCTCATTAAGGCTAGAGAAATAAGGTTCTACATCATAGTCCCACGCATACGCTAAAGTTGTCGCAATCTCAAATAACTGATTACCTAGTTGTCCTTCTAGTTGACACGTCACAAAAGACCTGTCACTATCATTAACTTGCGCAGCATCGACAAATGGGCATTGAAAAATCGTAAAAAAGAATACAAAAAACAAACAAATATTATGTTTTAGATCAAATATATGCGAATTTTTCTGTCGCCGCATTCGCGGCTCACGTATTAATTTTATCTTTTCCATGGGCTCACGCCCATGGCTACATGCTGTTGCCGCTTCGCGGCTAATCATAAACCTAAATATTTGTAACGAGCCGCGAAGCGGCAACAGCATGTAGCCATGGGCGTGAGCCCATGGAGAAATCAGACCGATATAAGAGCCGTGAATACGGCGACAGAAAAATTTACTCAATTTATTTCTATGATTTACGGAATTCGCTATGGTTTTTATCTAAAGCTAAAATCTTTCTTCCCGGCATATCCCAAGTTTCAGGACACCAATATAGTGGAGATAGCAGCACCGTCAGTGGGTTATCAATAAAATAGCGATTTAAATGACTTTCATCGTGCCACAATGCAATAATGCCTTGACTGAGGTCTTCGTTAATATTATGCGAACATGTGGTCGCTATTTTCAAAAACTCTTCCTTAGTCCCTCCGTAAAGGGCCCCAGAAATATAATATCTACCTTCATTGGGTTTTACATATGCTTTGGAATTGGGATTTCTATCAAATGTCCCTTTTCCATTATACTGTCCTGAAGCATTAACAAAGCCTGAGTGTTGCACAGCAACTCTCTGTCCCAAAAATTCATCTCCAACATCTCCAACAAAAAGGGTGTCTGCATCGCAAGAAAAGATATAATCCTGAGTTGAAAGCAAAGATTCATTTGCGAGATATATTTGGAAACGCATCATCGTGTCATAAGGCCATCCAAGACGATCTTGGTAAATAGTAACAATATCGTCAGCAGGTTCCAATTGTCCATTGGTAAAAACAAAATACGTCACTTGATGGTTCTTACAAAAATGCTTTCTAGAAGACTCAATTAACGGCTTAATAAATTCAATATACTTTCCTGTTGCCATTATACAGACACCAATATTCGCTGCAGAGACACTCGCGCAACAGCAAAACGAACACAGTAAAAAGCACAAAACAAACCTGTTAATCACTTTACCCTGAAAATTTAACATCTCGATCCTTCCCTGTAACATACCAAAACGAGAACACATTTGAGCATTTTACAAATTACGTGTCAACATGTATTTTCCAAACTCAATGAGAAAGGATCAGAAGGGGCAAATACTAGAAGTAATTGGTCTCGGTAATGATAAAAATGTTTCCACGACTGAAAATAGACCACGTTACAACATTTTTCTGTTACTACGCGAAGCGTTTGGAGTGCGAAAGTCCTCTTTCGCTTTACCTTAAATAACAAAGCGAAAGAGGACTTTCGCACTCCAAACGCTTCGCGTAGCGTAAGATATATCGTAGGCTCATTCTATAATCCAGCTTCCTACCCAATAATGAATTGCAGCGGATTCTGGAAAAACAATGATTTCTTTTGATGAGTGTTTACAATGGTAAGAAGATGGAAAAAAATAAGTGGCGGGAAAAAAAACAATCTTCTCACTCATATTAGAAGGAAGATACTGCATCACGCACTTCGATAAATAAGCAGGGCCTGTCGATAGGATAGGACAAAGACCAGAAGTCTGTTGCACATTTTGCTCTAGCCCTTCGACAAGCTTTTTAAAGAGAGGGTGTCCAGGTTTCGCTGCAAGCAACGCGTTGCCTATGATTGGACTCTTTGCGTTTGGTTGACTACCATAGATATGAAGAAGGGGTTCAATCCCTCCATAACAATCAAGAGTCCTATGAAGATATTCAAAATATTCAGGTTGTAAACATTCAAAATCGACATCGACGTATAAGCCTCCTTCTTGAAAAAGGATTTCATAACGTAGGATATCTGCTTTTTCTCCATAATTTTGCGATTGGTCGTAGAGTTTTCTATTATAGAGAGGAAACGTTTCAATGTCTTTATCGGTCCACAATTTATATTCCCATCCATTCCACGCTGCCCATGACTGCATCCATTGATGAAACCGCTCTGGAACGGACGATCCAAGCCAAATTTGATGAATGATCTGAGGGATACGAAATTCCTCTGTTTCTTCTACGGCCTTCAGGGGTACTTTACAACCAATAAAATTGTTTTCATATAGTTTTTGGAAAATGACAAACGATTCGCGAGCTGAGCGTTGCTTAACCCTTTTCTGATAAAAAGAATCATCCATCCCGTCGCGAGTCAAGGATGTGATGAAGTCTTTCTTAATCACTTCTGCATGAAGAAAAGACAATAAAAGACAAAATAAAAACATCGAAAAACGAACGGATCTTTCTTTTTTCATTTTATCCTTTGTCCTATCTTCTCTGTGTTCTCTGTGCCTCTGTGTTTCAAAAGATAGAAACACAGAGAACACAGAGAAATGAATGGCCATCTCTTGTTATTTCCAGATAGAGATACCAAAAGAACTATCTCGCTCTGTATCTCATTTTAAAACAAAGAAGGCACAACGGGAATGCCCCTACAAGATAAGTCAAGGGCACCAGCTGTCATCGACCTCATAATTTAAGCGAATCAGGAGGTCATTATAACGATCTCTAAAGAGTCTTTTCTGCTCAAGGGTAAACTCTGTTTTCCACACGCCCACAAGCCCTTTACGAAATGTCGTTGTTCCACCAAAAATATTGCTTGCAATGTTTTTAGCCTCACTATCAGTCAAAGACTTATCAATAAAATTGGCTAAGTTGTAGACCTCTTGAAGCTGAACCTCATCAGAACCATTTCCTTTCGATCCTACAAGATGTTCAAAATGTGTGACATAAAGACTTTGAGGAGGGAGGTCTTTGATGTTCCATTCATAAGCTAAGAATCCCAATTCCACGTAGGGAAATCTCTTAATTTTTCCAGTAATCAAATCAGTTAACTGATCAACAGGATCTTCAATTTGATTGACAGGAATATACTCCCACTCCCCTTCATGAAGCCAATTTAATACTGAAATTAAATGGTCCCTAGGATCGCGAACAACAAAGATCACCTTATAACCAAGCCCAATGAGAAGGTTGAATATTCCAGGGGTAAACTGATGAGAAACAACAAATCTGCCGTTTTTGGTTTCTTCCCTTACGATCAATGCCGATTCGACATCTGTCTTTCCAATTCCAAACGTGTAGTAAGCGGGATTTTTTCCCGTAATTAAAGACATCGTCTTTCCACAAAGACGCGTCCCTGTTTTAGGTGGTGTGAACACGACAAACGGGGCTACATTCGCATTTGGGTCTTCGCCAAAAACAAACGTCTGAACACAGATGACAATAAAAACAATCGACTGAAATAGTTTGCTCATTTTACTCCGTTATTTAAAAAAATTAAAGAGACGACCTAAATCCTGATAGGTTAGAAAAATAAAAAAGCCTATAAGGAGAATAGCAAAAGGGAATATAAGCCTTTCAAGGATTTTAGGGGGGATTTTCTTGCCCGTTACCAATTCTACAAGGGATAGAAGGATCGTCCCTCCATCCAACACAGGGATAGGAAGAAGATTCAACATTCCAAGATTTAAGCTAATAGCCCCAAGCCAAAAGAGGGCCTCTTTCATTCCGATCATCCAATTATCATGAACCACCTGCACAATGCCGATGGGACCACTAATCCATTTAGGATTGAGTGAACCGGATACCAAAGCGACGAGCGTATCGAAAATTTCAGAGAACATATCTGTAAACTGCGTAAATGGAGAAGGATTATAATTCACTCGTCGGTCTTGGACTGGAAGGCCAAGGACAAGCTGATTTTCTTGATTTTTCAACAAAGCAAGCGAATGGGCCCGCTTCTCTGAGTCTTCGATAGTTTCAATTTCTTTTTTTTGTTCTAACAGTTCAGCAGCGAGTAGGGCCCGTTTTTCTGAAGAAACTTCAAAGTCTAGACGGCTTTTTGGAATCACCTGATCGAGAAGAACATATTTTCCCTCTTTCTTCAGGATATTTCCGGTGCCAATCGTTCGGGCAATCGCATTAATCTCTCCCAGATTCGTATTCAAATTATAATCAGCATCGATATCGCGCCATGAGATTGGCTGGGCCAACTCCTTACTTCTCTCCACGATGATATTAAGACGGCGTTCTTGGATCAATTTAAAAAGGGCTGATGAGGTACTCACAGGGCTGCCATCAACGGCTATAATCCTGTCCTTTGGCAACAAAGGCATCTCATTTAAGGCGTATAAATGATCCGGAAAAACCTGCTGTTCATGATCTTTATCGATAAGTTTTAGTCTTCCCTCGACGACACCATCATTCGTCAAACTATAAGGGATCATGTAGAGCTTTTGGAATTTCACCCCATTTAAACCCACGGCATACTGCCAATCGCTGACCTCTTCCTTCATCTCTGGATCTAATTTAAATTCTTGCATCGGCACTCTAGGAACTCGAAATTGACGCACTTCCCCATCGCGAATCACTGTTAGAAGCGCTCGCTGATCATTGATGAGATAGCTCATCTGCTGGACAGAAAATATCAAGTTGCCATCAACCCATACAACGCGATCCCCATATTGAATTCCACTCCCCTGCATCGGAGACCCCTCGGGAAGTGGGTTCTCCTGTCCCGTCGGAAAAGCATCATAAAGAATATAACTAGCCGGACTCATCACCCCAGTCGTCAATCTATCTTTATCCAAGGATAAAGGGTGGGGATAAGCTTGAATTTTAACATCAAAAGACTCGTTATGCCCTTTAGCATAATCGATCTTCAATCCAACCATATCGATCTCCCCAGAGGCGGTCATTGGGACATAAACGTGATCCTTTAATCCTTTATAGGGAACATGATTGTAAGAGACGATCTCATCACCAGGACGCACCCCATCGACATAAAGGGCAGATTGAGGATCAATCCACCCGAGCTTATGAGTGAACTCAGAGAAATTTTTCTCCCTACCACCGAATGCCCAGATCAAAAGAAATATGACAAATGCAAGGACAAGATTAACAAGTGGACCAGCAATCGCCACCTTGATACGGTCGATTGGCCCCTTGCCAAAAAAACCATCGGGGATCGTGTAAGGATCTCGCTTATCATCCTGATCTTGCCCTGCAATTTTGACAAAACCACCAAAAAGCAGCCAGCCGATCTGCCATTTCACCCCATCTCTTTCCCATGAGTAGATCGGCCTGCCAAAGCCAATGGAAAATATCTCTACGCGCATTCCAACGCGACGCGCCATCAAGTAATGACCAAGCTCATGAAAGAAGATCAAGACGCTCAGTCCTAAAACCGCAGGAAGTACATAGAGTAAACTAACTAACATATCGGGCTACCTTTCGCTTAAATAGTGAAAATGAATATTAGCAGAAGGGATGTAAAAAACCCTAGAATTTTCGTAACTAATGATATAAAAAACTATACTGCTAAGCATAAGCACAGAAACGCAAAGACGCAAAGACCCAAAAGCGCAAAGCCTTCGGCTCCCTCAGAACAAAGAGGCATTATTTCAGATTAAACCTTTTAAGTTTCTCGCAAGCTCGGATCTTAAAAAGAAATCATTCTAAATGGGGCTCCAGCAGCCCCATTTAGAAGGTAAGTTGATCGCTGAGCTTGTGAAGCAATCACTTAACAACTCCATTTACTCTTCTCCTTTGTTCTGAGGGAGCCGAAGGCTTTGCGCCTTTGGGTCTTTGCGTTTCTGTGCTTATGCATAGCAGCATGGTTTTTTACACTTATGCACAGCAGCAAAATAGTTATACGTCCAAATCTAAAGACTTATGAGTAATAGGAAGGGGGGGGGGGCACGAATACAGGCAGAAGTTCTGGCTTGCGGTTTCGAATAGTTACAAATTAAATTGACTTTAATTATAAAAATATTATATAATGTATTTTTATTAAAATAATATCTTTTAAAAAAGAGGATTTCATGGCAGCATCAATTTTTTCGGGATTACGAACAACCTTAAATTATGCAATAACTCCCATCACAACATACGCGCCCGCAGTTTTAACTTATGCAACGGGGGCTGCATGCGGATTTAACACCTTAAAAAGCCTTGGTTCCTGCGCAAGTCAGCTATATGGCCTCAGAGAACTTAACGCCCATTCTATCCAACCCTACGTGACCGCTAAACAAGTAGCTGAAAATTCTCGCGAAGATCTTAGAACGAAATCAGCTGATCTCCAGGCTATTATCGGAGATACCACAAGCCTCGCAGAAAGGCAAGCTACTGCTCATGAAGCACTTAATGGACTAAGTCCAAATATAGGGCCCACACAGCTGAGACTACCAGAGGCTCGCAAAGAACTCTGGTCGCTCCAAGGAAAAATCATCGACTCTAATACTCAAAAAGTGTCCCTCCAGTTGGCCATACCAAAGATTGAAGAAGAACTTAATGCTTTCATTTTCTCAACAGACGCAAAAATATCTCAGCTTACACAAGAATGCGAATCCCTTAATAACAACCAAAATCCATCTGAAGCTCAAGCTGCTAGGAAAGAAGAGATCGAACGTGAAATATGTCAGATTTTTACCAAAAAAAATTTAAAAATAGCTTCAACAACTCAAAAAATCAAGAAACTCAAAATTGAACTAGCAGAATACCCAACCGAGGAAGGACCAGATCTCCTCTCGAAAAAACGTGACGAACTTCAGAACGAAATACGGCATCTAGAGGGCATGGTAGATCAATTCAATGAGCTCAATCAAGACATCGCTCAAATGCAAGTTAATGCAACAGCACTTCAGGCTAGATTTGTAACGCAAAAAGCAGCAGTTACTGCTGCCAAAACAAAAGAGCAGGAAGATAGAGGGGGTGATAATGGTGTCAGGGGAATACTAGGACGTTTTACCACAACAGAAAACGCAATGAAAGCACGGTATCCTTGTGCCACACGAGAGGTTGAGACTAGTCTTCAAGCGTTGTACGGTGGGTATGACGACGCAACCACGCAAGAAGAGAGAGACCTATTAACTCAAAACGCGTCTAATGCTCTGGCAGGAAGAAAGAGCCTTGCTAAAAGAGCAATCGTCAAAGAAATGGGGATAAATATTTTAAAAAATGGATTGATTTTCGCAGCGGCGTCTAATTTCGTTCAGTCAGAGTATCTTTTCGGAGCAGCAGCCCTTATTTGCGGATATAACGCAGCGATGACTTTTAAAGGTAAAAGCATAAGATCAATTCAAGCTGTTTTTTGGGGTATTAACGGCTGCGTAGAATTAGCAAAAACATCAGTTATTCCTACACTAGTTCCAGAAATACCACCATCTTTTGTAGCTAGCGCTGCAAGTATCGTTGCTTTACCTCTTCTTTCATGTGCGAATGTCTATTGCGCTTTTCGAGCAATGAAAAGCCTCAATATGGCCCGCTTAAATCGTGCTTATGCGAACGATAATAAATCAAAAGTTTACGAACCAACAACACTAGGACCTGCACTGCAAAGGATAATAGAAAAAAGCATTCCTTTTAATTCGAAAAAATACTATAGAATTGCTCGCAAGGAAGCATGCACGGCCCTTGCTTGGGGAACCGCTGCCGTAGCGACAATTTTTGCTTCAGGTGCTCTCTTAATAAATGCCCCTGAATCATTTATTCCAAACGCTGTTTTACCTATTTTGACGTCACCCTACGTAAGTTTAGCTACTGCCGCTACATTTTTTTTCGCTAGCAGATTAAGAGCTGACACCTTTGCGCCAACAATAGCTGAATCTTTTTCACCAACAGTTTAAAATTAAAGGAAAAATGTTATGAATATTGCATCCTTTTCAAAGTATGTAGGTCTAAACTCTTCTTATACAAATACAACAACGATCGATTTTTGTCCTACAAACGCTACAGCGGTTTCTGATACATACAACATCGTTTCAAATATATATAACACAGCTTTAAATATATACAACACAGCTTCAAAAGAATTAGTGACAACTTTACTGTCTTACACTTATCGAGAGCCATTGGGCACTTACAGAGTGACATGGGATTCAAACGGTGAAGGAAAACTTAGCAAAGCCTATCAAGCACAAGACTCTATCAATTACTTCACATCTAGTCGGTTTTTAATCCCTGTTTTCGGATTATTAATGGCAAGTTCTCTTACAGCCTATGGGGCATGTAAATTTGGAGTCAAGACAGCGCAAGGAATCGGTGGCTGTTTTGTCAATGCAGGCAAATGGATAACTGGCACAAAACATATGACCATCAGACTCCGTCCTGGAGATCTAAGCGAAGCGCCGACCACTCCATGTAAGGAGTTTAGAAAGTCGTTCTGTACAACAATCACAAATGCTTTACTTACAACAACATGTGCAGCAATCACTATATTTATCACCGGAAGTTTCCAAGACCACTTTACTCAATTAAGTAGCTACAAATCAGGGACTTCCTGTCATTATTATGCATACTATCCAAAAACATTTGGCGTATTTGGCCTGGACCCTAACAATAATAATAGCGACTGCACAATGGAGTTTTTTGTCAATAACCCATTATTAGTCGTTGGTCTTGCCACAACAATATTCACGGTAATCTGTATATCTATAGAGCGAGGCTTATACAGCCTATGCAGTTCAGAACAAGAAGCGGCGCGCCCACCCTATAAAGACAACACAAGATTCAATTATGATCATGATAACGGTATCTGGAATACAACTGGTTAACATTAATTACTTCCATACGAATTTCCTTGATTTTGCAGGTCATTTACGGCACTCTTGTGTAAAAGTTATAGACCTAAAAGGGAAATCTATTATGAAAAAATTTATATCTACGCTCTTCGCATTTCATGTTCTCTCCTCTTCACTATTTGCTGCTAGTGAAGGAGATGCCATGCCCTCTAACGAACAGGGGTTAATGCAAACTGTCATCATGATCGGCATCGCGCTTCTATTTTTTTACTTTATCCTATGGCGCCCAGAGCAAAAACGACGCAAAGAGGCTGAAGCACAACGTAATTCGTTGAAAAAAGGAGATCGCGTTACTGCGATGGGAATCATCGGTACTGTCCTGCGTGTCCAGGAACAAACAGTCATCCTCAAAATGTACGATGGAAGCAAAATAGAAATGCTAAAGCTTGCTATCAGCGATGTCTCTCCAGGAACAGAAGAGGATCGCAAAAAAGCAGAGAAAGAAGATCCTGAAAAATCATAACTAACTCGTTATGCAGGGGATAGCACAGCAACTATTTATCAAAAAATACCGTACGTCCCCTTGGAAAAGATTCTCTTTTCAAGGGCCTTCATCTCCTGCTTGGCCTCTACTAGAAGAAATGGTTTCTGTAGGGGCTATCGGTTACGTCGATCTTGCGTTGGCACAACGGATCTTAAAACAGCTTTTCCCTGTCTCTCATCCCGATGAGAACGCATTTGCTGCACTCCTGTGCCTTCTCTCTACAGCCGCTAGACAAGGCAATTTATGCGTTAAAATCAATCGGGAATCAATCATTCCACCACTTCAAGAGGTGTGGCAGTATAACAGCGACGAAAAGGATTTTTCTGCCCATCTAGAAGAACTTCAAAGACTCATTTGTTCCGTCCATCACCACTCCTCAGTTCCAGGTCTGATTGCTGACGTCTCTGAGACGTTTAATTCCATCCCCATAACACCCATTTATCGAAATGGAGAGCACTACTACTTCCAACGCAATTGGCTAACTGAAACATTTTTCATCTCTCATTTGAGACCCCTTTTAGAGCGACAAAAACTCTCTCTTAGCGTCGATATGAATCAGATAAAAACAACTGTCGATCATCTCATACGAGACAAGATCCTTCTTCCGGAACAGGGACTAGCTGTAATCGAAGGGTGTCAATCTCCATTCACCATTATTACCGGAGGGCCAGGCACGGGAAAGACACACACCGCCGGTATTTTTCTACGCACCTTTTTAGAAGGATTATCTGACGAGGCTCGCGCCTCATGTCGCATTGTGCTTGCAGCCCCCACGGGCAAGGCAGCGACAAACTTAGAACAAAGCATTAGGCGAGCCATCAGTGAAGAAGTTAACCTCACGGCACAGACGCTTCATAGACTACTTAAAACACATAAAAAAGAGATATGGCAACAAGAAATGCCCCCTCTTCTTGATGCTGACATCGTTATCGTTGACGAAAGTTCTATGATTGATGTCCGGTTGATGGGGCTTCTCGTCGCCTCAATAAAACCTGGAGCCCGGCTGATCCTTTTAGGGGATAGCCATCAACTTCCCCCTGTTGAGATGGGGTCATTATTTTCAGATCTTGTCGATTGTCTTCGGGATAAGGGACATCTCATCGAATTAAAAAAGTGCTTGAGAGCTGAAATGCAGAGCATCCTCGATATTGCAGAAGCAATTAAACAAGGCGATGCCACGTCTGTCACCGCTCTTTTAAACACCCAAATAAAATATAAACCTCTCGATGGGACACTACCAATAAAAGAGATGCAACGAGAACTTGTTCTCCGCAGTCAATCCCATTTTCCTCATGTTGATAGCATCCCCGAAAACCCATCAAAAATCTTAGAAGCTTTTAAAGAGTTTCGCATTCTTAGTCCACTGAAGCAAGGTCCATTGGGAACTGATCAACTCAACGATCTTTTTCTTGCCGCTGCGGCGCTGAAAGGACATCATGCACCTTGCTATGCAGTGCCCATCATGATCACGCGCAACCACCATCAGCTCGAACTCTTTAATGGAGAGATGGGACTACTCATCAAATTCAATGCAAACTCTCGATCCAACTTTGCCATTTTTTCCGGAACAGAAAACGCAAAGACGAGGAAAATACCGATTTCAATGCTACCAGAATTTGAATATGCCTATTGCATCTCGGTTCACAAAAGCCAAGGGAGTGAATTTAATCACGTGCTAATGCTGCTTCCCGAAGGGGCAGAAGCGTTTGGGCGGGAAGCGCTCTACACTGGAGTGACACGTGCAAAACGTTCATTGGAAATATGGAGCGCACCAGCAATCCTAAATCACATGATAAACAAAAAATCCTCAAGAATTTCTGGTATTAAGGAGCGACTAAAAAAATGAAGACAAAAACAGGTGTCCTTCTCATCAACCTAGGAACTCCTGATTCCCCTACGCCAAAAGATGTGTATCGGTATCTCATCGATTTTCTTACCGATGGAAGGGTGATCGATTTCCCTTGGCTTCAGCGTCAATTATTGGTCAGAGGTGTGATCATCCCTAGGCGCTACAAGGAGTCTGCAAAAGCCTATAAAACGATTTGGATAGAAAAAGGATCTCCATTAAAAATCTATGGGGAAGAAGTAGCGGTGGCACTTCAGCAGGCACTCGGAGATGATTTTAAGGTCGTTTTAGCAATGCGTTATCGCTCACCTTCCATTGCAGATGGACTCCAGCGTCTCATGAATTTCAATGTGGATCGCCTGATTATTTTCCCTCTTTTCCCCCAATACGCCTCATCGACAACGGGATCTGTGCACCAAAAAGTGATGGAAGTCATTGCACAATGGGAGGTGATCCCTGAGATTTTATTTATCAACAACTATGCAGCTGCACCTAGTCTAATCGACGCTTTCTGTGCAACGGCTTCTAATTACTCTATGGATAACTACGATCATATTCTCTTTAGCTTTCATGGATTGCCTCAAAGGCATTTAAAGAAAGCCGATCGCTCAGGTAAATGCTGCTTAAAAACAAAAGATTGCTGCGAAAAACTTACAGAAACCAACAAAAATTGTTACTCAGCACAATGCCACGCCACGGCTCACGCCATCGCCAAAAAACTCAATATTGCCCCTTTAAAGTATTCCATTTCGTTTCAATCGCGCCTCGGAAAAGATCCTTGGATAGAGCCCTACACAGTCGATACGATCAATCAGTTAGCTACTGATGGTACCAAGCGACTTCTTGTGTTTTGCCCTTCTTTCGTGTGCGACTGCCTCGAAACTATCTACGAAATCGGAATCGAATACACAGAGAACTTCAAACATCATGGAGGAGAAACTCTTGACTTAGTCCCTGGGTTAAATAGTCACCCAGCCTGGATCAAAGCCCTAAAAGAGATGATCATACAGAAAATCTAATGCAACTTTTTTCCATTTGGGACTTTTGGATTAACTGTAACGAGGCAGATTGCGCCATTATCATCTGAGAATCCCACCAATAAAAATTGGGAGAGAAATCCTGCAATATTCTTTTCACCTAAGTTAACACAGCCAACAATCGACAAACCGACCAATGATTCGGGAGTATAATGCACTGTCACTTGTGCAGAGGTCTGTAAAACACCTATTTCACTACCAAAGTCAGCCCATATCTTAAAAGCTGGCTTTCTGGCCTTTGGAAACAGCTCTGCCTTTACAATCGTTCCAGAACGCAAATCGACGCGCTCAAAATCCTCATATGATATGATCGTCATTTGTACCTCTTAAATTCTATCCCTTAAAAGCCGTTGCTGGACTCTATTGTTATTAATTGTCTACTGGGATATTCTACTGCCAAGTCTCTTTCTTTGCAATAAGAGCTATGCTGGAGCCATTCCCGCTGTGCCTTTAACCAATAAATGAATAGGAGTAAAAAATGATGAAATTATATCTCATCATCCTCTCGTGTGCATCCATGTGCTTCAGCACTTGCGGATTTACAGACATCGTGTACACGAATACTGCGTCGACATTATCTAACGACCCTAAAGAGCTCTACATTGATCTAATAAAGAAAACTGTAGCAAATACAATTTACGAAGACGCAGCTATAGACAGCCGTATAGGTGTTCAAGGTTCTTATAGTGCAACTTTACGCGAGGGTGGTTTAGATTGGCCTAACATTGCTCATACAATGATTGGAGTAAAAAGATTAAATAACGTTCATGCTTGTTTAAAGGATATCCTTGAAAATAATATTCCTGGAGATCTTATTGAAACAGGAGTTTGGAGAGGGGGGACTACAATCCTTATGAGGGCTATTCTAAAAGCATATAATGATGAAACGCGGCATGTGTGGGTGGCTGATTCTTTTGCTGGACTCCCTCCTCCCAATAGAAGAAAATACCCAAAAGATATAGACCTATCTTCATTTTCGATACTCGCAGTCCCTTTGGAACAAGTACAAGCCAACTTTCAAAAATATGGTCTTTTGGACAATCAAGTCATTTTTCTCAGAGGTCTTTTTAAGGATACCCTGCCATCAGCCCCCATTCAACAGCTTGCTCTACTTAGACTTGACGGAGATATGTATGAATCGACGATGGATGCACTTGTCAATCTATATCCTAAATTATCTGTTGGTGGTTATATTATCATAGATGATTACTGGTGTATCGAGGCTTGTGCTCGAGCGGTTCACGATTATAGAGCTTTACATAACATTAGCGAACCAATTCTTGATATTGATGGAATGGGCTCTTATTGGCAAAAAATGAATGATATTTAATTGACGCGATGTGTAAGTGTTTCTATCGCCGCGAATACGGTGATAGAATCACTTGCACATCGCATAAAGAAAGGTCATCATGACATTAGCACCGAATACTTCCTATGAAGATGAAACTTTTAAATCGCTTAACGCCAAAGAGATAAACCTAAAGAAAAGCATTTTCAATCATGTTGTATTTGAACAGTGCAATTTTACCGAAAGCGATTGGCAAGGCGCTGAGTTGTGTGATTGTCAGTTCAAAAATTGCAATCTTAGTCTTATCAATCTAACAGGATCTAAACTGCAGGATACCACTTTTGAAGAATGCAAAATCGTCGGTGTTGATTTTTATAAATGTGAAAAATTCATTCACATTAAATTCATTAAAAGCATTCTGCAAACCTGTAATTTTACCGATTTAAAACTAAAAAAAATCTCCTTTAAAGGCTCCAGGATCAAGGAAGTTTACTTTGCAAATACAGAACTCGTTGAGACTGATTTCACGGACACCGATTTAGCTGGAACCATCTTCCATCGATGTGATTTAACAAAATCTGATTTTAGAAATGCAAAAAATTACATCATCGATCTTCAAGCAAACAATCTCAAAAAAGCAAAATTTTCATTTCCCGAGGCAATCAATCTCTTAAAATGCCTTGATATAGAGATATCGTAACCATGCCCGCCCCTAATCCATTTCGTGCCCGTCCCCATGTGCGCATCCTATTACCCATAAATCCATTTTTCCTGTTTTAGCATAAATTAAAAGTAAGTGGCTACTATGTAACTATGCACTTAATTTAAAGACTTATGGGTAATAGGATGCGTGTGCGTGCCCGCGCCCGAACCTCTGTAATTTCTAAGAAATTTCTTTTAAAAAATTCACATTATGTTGAAAATGAAGTAATCGGGCATGGGCACAGGCACGAATCGGATTAGGAACCGGCACGCACACGCATCCTATTACCCATAAGTTTTTAAATTAGGCGTACAGCTATTTTACAGCTGTGCATAAGTATAAAAAAACCATACTGCTATGCATAGGTAAGATTTTAACGCAAAGGCGCAAAGACACAAAGCCTTCGGTTCCTTTAGAGTAAGAGGGAATTATTTGATGTTACACTTTTTAAGTTCCTCGCAAGCTCGGATCTTAAAAAGAAACCATTCTAAATGGGGCCCCAGGGGCCCCATTTAGAAGAATAAATTGATTGCTGAGCTTGCGAAGCAATCATTTAACAATTTCACTAACTGTTCAGAGCCGAAGGCTTTGCGCCTTTGCGTTAAAACCTTACTCATGCATAGGTACATAGTTGTTATTTGCTTTTGGTATATGCTAAAACAGAAAAATGGACTTATGGGTAATAGGATGCGCACACAGGCACGGGCACAAAAAGGAAAATATGTCACCTATCCCTACCACTCTACCTAAATTTTTATGGTACTTCGCTAAAAGATATCCCCTCTACTGCTTGGGCTTCATCTTTGTTGCTATCGCTTGGGCTACGAATACTTCTCTTGTGCCTTATGCAATGAAACTCGTCATTGACCGGGTTTCAAGCTGGGACAATACAGGATCGTTATTTTCTCTAGTGATCTTTCCTGCCGTCTTGTATGTGAGCTTAGGATGTATTATAGGAACTGTTTTTCGTTTTTATGATTGGCTCTATCTTAAAGCTTTCCCTAAAATGAAAATAGAAATCATTGAAGAGATGTTTTCTTATGTAGAAAAACACTCCTACAGTTATTTTCAACACAATTTTGCCGGTAGTCTCGGCAACAAAATCAACGACATGGCAAAAGGTGCCATCAGCGTTATTAGCCATTTATTTGATTATTTTCTTTCACGCCTCCTCGCGCTTGTTATCGGCAGCATCACCATGTTCCTGGTGCATCCTTATTTTGCCTTGGTGTTAGTCAGTTGGAGTACAATTTTCTTGTTAGCCTGCACCATCACATTTAAAAAAGCCCAAAAATACTCTGAAGCCTATTCAGAATCTCGTAGTACCGTTGTTGGGAAAGTAGTCGATAGCATTGGAAATATCTTAAATGTCAAATTATTCGCTCGAGAGGGATACGAAAGCAGATATCTACGCAGATATTTAGAGGTGGCAGCTTCAAAAGACCGAGACCAACTATGGTACCTTCTTAAAGTTAAGTGCTTTTATGAAGCTTCAATTATTTCCCTAGATATCATCATGATGTCGCTTCTGATCTATCAGCGTTCAGAAAACAATATCACCGTGGGTGATTTTGCCTTAATCCTCACCTTGACAATGTTCCTGATCGAAGGATTCTATTCTCTCGCCCTCCAGCTTGTTCCATTTTCCGATGAAGTCGGAACCTGCAAACAGGCCCTTTCCATCGTATCGCCCAAACATGAAATCGTAGATAGCCCTGATGCTAAGCCTCTGCAGGTTTCTGCAGGAAAAATCGTCTTTGATAAAGTGAATTTTCAATACAAAAAAGGACAAAAGGTATTCACGAATAAATCGATCACCATTAACCCTGGCGAAAAGGTGGGGTTAGTCGGTTTTTCAGGCAGCGGTAAAAGCACTTTTGTCAACCTCATCCTCCGTTTTTTTGATGTCAATTCAGGCCAAATATTAATCGATGATCAAGATATCAAAACGGTCACACAAGAATCTCTCAGAAACCAAATTGCGATGATTCCACAGGACCCTGTTCTTTTTCACCGTTCGCTTGCTGAAAATATTGGATATGGACGCCTCAATGCAAGTGAGGAAGAGATTATTGCATGCTCTAAAAAAGCCCATTGCCACGAATTCGTCGAAAAATTGCAAGAAGGGTATCAATCTCTCGTCGGCGAACGAGGGGTCAAATTGTCGGGCGGACAGCGGCAGCGGATTGCAATTGCAAGGGCGATTCTAAAAAATGCCCCTATTTTAATCCTAGATGAAGCAACCTCTTCCCTCGATTCCGTAACAGAGAACTACATTCAAGAAAGCCTAACACTTTTGATGGAGGGCAGGACGACACTCGTGATTGCTCACCGCCTCTCCACGCTCTTTCACATGGACCGCATCCTTGTCTTCAGCGAAGGAAAAGTCATTGAAGATGGGACGCATGCACAGCTATTAGATTTAAACGGCCACTACGCCAAGCTCTGGGAAATGCAAGCAGGTGGCTTCCTTAACGACCCAACCGACGAAGATGAAGAACAGGAAGGAGAAGAAGACTAAGGCCTAACTCCCCCTGAATAGGTTTAAACGCAAAGACGCAAAGGCGCAAAGATAGGAAAAAGGGATTGCTGTCCATAGAAAAAAACGAGAACAGGATATAAATGATCCTGTTCTCGTTTTTTTCTATGGACAGCGATCAAAAGTAGCCGAAGGTTGCCCCTCTTTGCGCCTTTGCGTCTTTGCGTTTAAATCTATATTGCGTTTTCTAAGCCAATTGCCGTTCACTTTGATAATAGGCGATGGTCCATCCACAACCATACCCAACCAAAGATAACAAAATACTTGCGATCTCTTTCGGAAATTCAATGGCCACCATCCTAAATAAACAAAACCCTATTGCTCCAAAGACAATAGACAGTAATGCTCCAAAGAAATTCCCTTCCTTTTTAAATAAAGCAATGACCACCGGGACAAAAAGGCAACTTACCGAAAGTTCATAACTTTGAATCAATAAGTCGACGATATTATCAAAATAGAATGCAAAAAATATGGCTCCAATTGAAATGATGCAAGTTATCCCTCGAACGACACTCATCGCACTGACTTGCTTTAAAAAAGATAGCTGAAAATCATTAGAGATATTCGAGCTAATCGCATTGATGAGCGACGTAGCAGTAGAAATAATTGCAGCTAAAACTGCACATCCCACTAGAGCACTCATCCATGGGCTTGTCGTTTTTGCAATTATAGCCATCAGGACGCTTCCTCCTGCGGGAACTTCTAGTCCTGTAGCACTGGCCAAAGAACCAAAAAAGACTGGAACAATGCAAATGATCATCGTACCAATGCCAGCCAACAGGGCTGCTTGTGACACGATGCGTGGAGAGGCCCCTGCAAAGCAGCGTTGCCCCATGTCCTGTTCAATCACCATAAATAACAAGGGCATTAAAAGCCACCCAGATAACTTTGAGGAGACATTCGTGAAATCTTCTAATCGAGGTATTTCAATTAATGCAATTGATGGATCCGAATAAAGGACACAACCAAAGCATACAAGAAACACAATAGAAAAAAATCCGGCTTGTACCATATCTGTAGAGATCACAGCCTTTAATCCTCCCTGTGCCGTATAGATGATGACAATAGCCCAGAAAGCAATGAATAGAGGGGTATTGCTCAATCCCAAACTAATCAAAAACTTATTTGAGGCAATAATCTGCGCTACAAGAATCATAAATAATGAAATAATCGACAAGGTAGACGCTATTTTCTTCAGCATCGTCGATTGGTAGACAACTTCAAAAATTTGAGCTACAGTAGAGACTTGAAATTGAGCCAATCGACGTCCAACACCGGCTCCGAGAAGAATCAATCCTAAAGCAGCTCCAAGAGGATAAAGAAGAACAGGCCATCCAAATAGATAAGCTTCATCTGCAGCTCCAAGAATGATCCCACCCCCAACCTGAGTAGCAAGAAAGGTCATCATTAAAGGGAAAAGCCGAACGCCTTTCCCCGCCAAGAAGTAATCTTCTTTTGTATTTAAGTTTTTCGATGCATAGCGTCCAACAACCCAATAAAAGATCTGAAGAACAAATAACAATGCAATAAATATTGAAATATTCATTTTAGTACCATCCGTTTAAGTTGTGAATAATGTCTCTGGGAATAAAAGGCTCCCGAGAAACCTTTGAGGGCTGTTGTATTTGTAGACACTGTTGTAATCGTGGAGGTGGTTTTTTTGATAAATAATCAAAATAAGAGACAATTTCCCTTGCTTCTACTTTTGGAGCACCTTTTTTTTTATCGATATAAGGTCTTGCTTTTGTATTAGGTTTTTCATATTCAAAGAATCGAAAGGTGATATTTATTTTCACTTCCGATAATGCCTCTCCAAAATCGCATTGAAGCATTTTTTCAATATCCTTAATATAAGACATTACAATCTCCTATTGAAAAAACTTTTTTCCACTATTTTATTAGCAGCTATTTCTAATGGATCGACGATCAATTTGTTACATGGCGCTAGATACCTTGTAAAAAGCGATAGTTCGGTACACCCTAAAACCACCGTAGTGTTTGTTTGGACGCTAATAATTTTTAGCAATGCATCGATGATAATCTGTTGATCAGTTCCTTTTAGAATCTGTCCAATAATTTTATCGATCTGCATTTGCGTATCAGGGTCAGGATAGACACAGGGAAAAAATTGCTTGTGCAATCCAAACTGCATTGATGTTGTCGTACACAGAACTAATGGGACTTCGGCCTCTGGTATTTCCATGGCAACTGTTTTTGGAAGGTGGACTAAATCGATCTCATCTTCTTCTAAAAATGCGTGTAACGTGTTGCAAGCAATTGCTAATACGGCAGCACCATTTTTGCGCAATTGATTTAGACAACCCTTCAATTCCGTTCGCAACTGCGTTGCATTCGTCTCGGGAGATAACATTTCCGAAAACGGAAAGCTCAGCAGCAATACTTTGGGAAAATCGGCATCTTTGCAGCAGCCATAGGTGCTTCCAGAAATAGAGAGCACCCGTTCGAGAAGTGAAGCACCCGCTAAAGGACCAGCTCCACCCACAATTCCTATAGGTTTTGGTTTCATAGAAAATCCTTATTTTTCGTTTAAATCAAATAAATTATTTCAATACAAATCACTGATTATGAATTAGATAGAATTAGACAAAAGACACAAAATGCCTAACGATTAAAACTAATTCAAAAAATCAAAATGATAAAAATTCAAAAGGGAACAATTACTGAGCTGGATGCTCGTGATGATGGGAAGAATGATGGATAGAAGAAACAAAAAGAGACAAAAGATTAGAACGACAATTGGACGGCGCTAGGCAAGACTGCGCTTCATAATCAAGCTGTTTAGTCTTCATGTGATTACTCCGGTTTTACTTGGACAAAAATTAGCCAAGATAACCCCATTGTATATAAATTATATTTTTTTAGCAAGAATAAAATTGTTGCGTTTCAACATATTTTCATTGCTACGCGAAGCGTTTGGAGTGCGAAAGCCCTCTTTCGCTTTACCTTAAATAACAAAGCGAAAGAGGACTTTCGCACTCCAAACGCTTCGCGTAGCAATGAAAATATGTTGAAACTTTCGTATAAATTGGAGGTTGAACAAATCCTTAATTTCCTTTTGCCTCCCTGCGTCTCCCCGCCTCTTGCGCCTCTGCGTTGATATTAAAAGGTAGTAGAATCCAATAAAATTGGGGATATATACCGAAACACATTCAAAAGTTGGCATTTATTCATGCATAGTGCTGCGTTGAAGCTAAAGACTGAGTTCAGAAGCGAGTATTTTTATCAAAGCTTTGTCTCTTCGTTGTTTTTCCTTATTGACCGTTGCTTTGGTATTTTGATTGAATTGTATCCCATTCTCACAGGCCCATGAAATCTGATTCAGAAGCGCATACATTTTGACTAATTCTCTCTGTTCTTGATTAAGCCCAAGTCCATCCATAATTGCTGTCGAATAAACATCTCCATGATGTGTGCCATACCAGGATAAATAGATTCTTCCAATAGCTTCTAGGGGGTCTCCTTGAGTTAAACCATCGAGATCAACCAAACCATTGAATATTCCATGATAAATCATCACATTTTTAGAACAAATATCTCCATAATACATCGTCGGTTTGATAGAAGAAAAATACGCTTGATATTGTTTATATAAATTTTCTGCTATACCGACAACTTCATCGTCTATAACACTAGTTGATAATCCCCTTTGTACTGACTCCTCAATCCAAATTTGCATTCTTTCTGTCCAGGTATCACTAACTTCATCATCCCCACCACCCCAAATAACTCCAAATTTTTCCGAAGAAGGAATTGCTTTTACTTTATTGAAGATATTTGCAATCTCCTTGGCTAGATCCTTTAATTGACTATCAGAGAGAGTTTCAATCACTTGTCCTAAATCTTCCCCTTCGATTTTGCTTAGGATCTGATAAGAGAGCGGTATCAGACTTTTACTATAATCTTCAACCAAAATATCCGGCACTAAAATCCCCAATGCTTTGAACTGCGGAATATGGTCATGAGATCCCATTAAAAAGCGATTCTCTGAACTAAGCCGTGCAATCACCTCTTCATTTTCTAAGATGATTCGATATACCTCGTTAGAAATGCCTATAGTAATGCGATGAATTGACTTTGGTACTTGTCCAAGCCTAGACGCTATAACTAGCTGAATCATCTCTTCATGAGATTGGTGATGGACATACATGAGTTAAAATCCAATTATTTTTTTTACTTCGCTTGAGTCTTCCTAAAACGAAGAAATAGAACCAAAGAAAGAATAGCAAGAATGATGATAAACACTCCATATGGCATCGAGGAGTCGACGGGAAACAGCATCAAAAGAGAGCCTACAATCGCTGCAACGCCAAATTCAACGGCTCCAAGCGCCGCTGCTGCCGTCCCCGCAATCAAAGGAAATGGCTCCAACGCAATCGAAGTACATCCTCCAATGATAAACATCGCCCCCGAACAAGCAATGATCATGGGAATAATAAAACCGGAGAGACTCAAGCAATTAATGCAATGCCAGGAGATCATGCTCAATCCCCCAATAAACATAAACGTAATCCCAGTAACAATCGTACGGTAGATCCCTATTTTTTGAACCAATTTGGCGCTAGCAAAACCTCCCAAACTAATCACGAGACCGAAAAAGGCAAAATAATACCCAAATTCATGAGTGGGAGTACCATGAAGATCTATAATAATGAAAGGGGATATCGAGAAAAAACAGAAAAAAACGGCTTCTCCAAAGCCTCCTATCAAGGCAAAAGAGATAAACTGTTTATTGGTGAAAATATCCCAATAACGCCTAAATATTTCTTGGTTCATTTTCACGCGCAGCTCTTTAGGATGGGTTTCTTCAATCCACCGACCGGTAATGAAAAAAGCTAACATACCAATACCCGTCAAAAAAACAAATATACTCTGCCAACCAAAATACAGAGCTAAGTAACCACCAATAATCGGGGCAAATGTAGGAGAGATTCCAGTAGCACCACCAAGAAAGCTATACATCCTCGCGCTGGTCTCTCCCGAATAAAGATCGCGAACCAAAGCATAAGAAGTGACTAGTAAACCGCAAGCACCGAGAGAACTGACAACGCGGGAAACAATTAACCAAACAATATCCTCTGAAAATACACACCCCAAAGAACCAAGTCCATAAAGAACAGAGGCAACATAAAGAATAACTTTCCTCCCATATTGATCAGAAAGAGGACCAAGGATCAACTGTCCAATGCCTGTAATAAATAGAAACAGGCTCAATGTCAGCTGGATCATAGCCGGAGTCGTACCAAAAATTTTGGCCATTTGCGGCACAATTGGAATGTAAATATCCAATCCCAAAGCAAAACTAAAGACGAAAGGGGTAAGGAGTAAAATAAATTGAAATGTTTTGTAATTTTTCATGGTCTTCACATCGCCTTTTCTTTGGACACTTCATTCAGATCGTAACACAGGGAATCTTTATTTCAAAAGAACAAAGGACGTTTATTTTAGCCTGTTAAACGTCATTAAAAAACCGTAAATAAATGGTTGTAATAATTAAATAAAAAGTGTATAATGGCTCTATGATAAATATCAATACCATTTAGTTGTATATAAAATTTAATTTTTTTTACATTAAACTCAATATAAAAACGCAGGAGCTCTACATGATCAAAATGTTAACTAGTTGGTTGCCTAGTTTTTCCTCACATGAAAAGCCTTCTCCTCCCCCAAAACAACAATCAGGAGACTTGCTAAGAGGAAGAGAAATAACACCTTTAGATAATGAAAAAGATGAAACTAATCCTTCGCTAGTCGCACAAGTCGTTAATCCATTTGAAAGTATTAAATCGGCGCCTCCGATAACATCTAAAGAAGTGAAGGGACCTGGATTCCCATTAGTTTCAGATCAAGTGAGGGATCGGGCGCGTGCAGCGACCGTGAACGCAATGAAAGCACATCTAAAAAACGGGTGCATAAAAGAAGGCGATGAGTTTTTCCCTTTATTACAACATGTTAAATTTTATCGTGGACCTGCGTATTCTCCACCAATACCACAAGAGGCTGCGGCCGCAGCAGCCCACGAACAGGATGAATCAGAGGAGGAGCAAGACCTCATTCCACAAGGAATGACAATTCAAACACCTATTAGAATGGATTACGATGAAAAATTCGAAGAAAAAAAAGGTCGCAATGCCTTTCTGATGCATAGCACTCCAGCTCCAGATCCAAGGTGGATAGATATATCTAAAGAGAAGAATAAAAGCACATATCTCCATACAATGGAAAAAATTGCATATGGCGCCTTCCAAGCTCAAATAGCTTCTGGAGCAAAAAAAATCATTTGGAACTATTTCGGAATGGGGGCTTTCCTCAGAAATATGGAAGGAGACTACATTTTACCTGAAAAAAAGATGGGTAAATTGCGCAATGAAATCGCAGAACGATTGGTCAATGCCTTTACCCGTGTGATGAGAGAAGCTGTGGATAATCAAGGGATTGAACTCTTCTTAGCGGGTCCCACTGGTGAGTCTTTTGAAGAGCACCTAAAGCAAGAACCAGGAGATAACTACGCTGCCTTTGTTAAAGCATTCGAACATTGCCCATTTGCATCTCATGTCACCTTGTGTCCAGAAACCGATGCATTTATCAAAGGGCAAGAGCTCGCTGATGGTTATGAAATCCTTTCTCCAGGTAAAGTTGCCCCTGTCAGCGTCATCAATGCTGCCGACCCCGCACTCCTCGGCAACCATTGGTTCGAAGGTTTTAAAAGTAAAGGCAGGTATAATGCCCGATTTGCCATCGATGAAAACGGACATCGTCGAAGCGAATTAATGGCTGCGATGTCCTCTCACGTCAACACAAAACTCTCAAAAGGACTTCCTATTACTAATCCTTGAGTGTTTTCCATGACCATGGTATACTGCGAGTTTCATAACACAACGCGAGTTTTGGATAAGCAACAGCATTAGGGTCTGGCTTGGTATTCTGGGGGCATAGGGGTCAGGCTTGGTATTCTGGTATTTTGGTGTCCATCGTTATAGACTAGGCAACGAACGCCAAAATATCAGAATATCAAGCCAGACCCCATGCTTCCCCCAGAATACCAGAATACCAAGCCTGACCTCAGTGCTGGTTATCCAAAACTCGCGTTAACACAGGGTTTCCATGAGCAGCCAATTGATCCTTATGCGCCATGCGCAATCGAGATGGAATAAAGAGAACCTATTCACGGGATGGGTCGATATTCCCTTGTCAAAAGAAGGGGTCGAAGAGGCTTTAAAAGCTGGCCTGTTAATCCGCGAGATGCCCATCGACATCATCATGACCTCAACGTTAATACGGGCACAAATGACTGCAATGCTAGCAATGAACGATCACTCTTCGGGTAAGACGCCTGTTATCCTACACACAGGAGAAAAGCAACAAGAGACACAAGGAAAAATCTTCGATCTCAAAACAAAAGAAAACACAATACCCGTGATCGAAGCTCAGGAATTAAATGAACGAATGTATGGAGAGCTCCAGGGGCTCAATAAAGCTGAAACAATCAAAAAATTCGGTGCAGATCAAGTTCAACTGTGGAGAAGAAGCTACAATATTGCCCCTCCTGGTGGAGAAAGCCTAGAGATGACAGCTCAACGCTCGATTCCTTACTTTACTGATACGATCATCCCAATGCTCGACAAAGGGCTCAACGTCTTTGTGTGCGCGCATGGCAACTCTCTTCGTTCTATCATGATGTTCCTGGATGGTCTCTCCAAAGATGAAGTCCTCCACCTTGAAATTCCCACTGCCGTCCCCATCACCTACACCTACACAGACGGCACCTTTTCAAAAAATAAAAATTAATACACCATTTATGCCAAAACCGATCTACCTAGATAATAACACCACCACATGTCCCTCCCCACAGGCTGTAGCAAAAATGGTTCCTTTCCTCACCGAGCGTTGGGGTTCTCCCGCAGCACCCCACCAAATGGGGCAAAGTTTATTCCCTGCGATTGAAGATTCCTTGAGAGGTCTTTATGCTCTCGTTGGAGCAAAAGAACACGATACGATCCTCTTTACCTCATCAGCAGCAGAAGGAGTGAACCACGCCATCCTTTCCACCTACTTCGATGTGACGATCCCGACGGGAAAAAACCAGTTTATCACCTCATCGATCGATGAAGCCCCAGCCATGATGGCAATCAATCGCTTGGAAAAGCTCAGTTGCCTTGGCAAAATGGTCCCAGCTGACCACGAAGGCAAGATCACGCCTCAAGCGATTGCCGACGCCCTCAATCCAAGAACAGCCCTGATTTCTCTCAGCTGGGCCAATGCCCTCACAGGCGTCATCAATCCCATCCAGGCAATTGCAGCTCTTTGCCAAGAACGAGGAGTACGCCTCCACCTCGAAGCTTCCCACGCCATCGGTAAGCTCCACACAGACTGGGATGATGTGCCTGCCCATTTCCTTACTTTCAACGGAGATAGTTTTCATGCCCCCTCAGGAACAGGAGCGCTTTACATACGCGGGGATGTTAGATGTTCCCCTTTTATTTTAGGAGGAAGCGACCAAGGAGGACTGCGAGCTGGAAGCTATAGCATTGCAGGATTAGTAGCCCTTGGACAAGCCGCAAGAGAAGCTCTCGATGCACGCGACCTCATGTGCACTGAAATTGCACGTCTGAGAAGCAAACTAGAGAATACCCTCACAGCCTCCATTCCCGGGTCGAGAGCATTTTTTCAAGATCAAGAACGACTTCCTCATACAACAGCGATCGCTTTTCCTGGAATCCTTAATGAAGCCCTTCTCTATCTTCTCAACCGCAAAGGAGTCTATGCAAGCATTGGAGGAGGCACCCACCAGCAGATCGGACTCATTCTAATGGGATCGGGAATCGATGAATTGACAGCTAGAAGCGCCATCAGCTTTAGCTTATCGAGAGAAACCACTGAAGATGAAGTGGATCGCGCCGCTGAAATCATCATCGATGCCGTCAAAAAACTACGCCACGTCTCTAACCAGTGGATTGTTGCAAAGGAGTCACAATGAACGGACTAGCAGCGCTCACGACCCCATTTCCATGGACGCGTTACAGTAAAAAACTCGCTTCAAAAATTGAAAATCCCCGCTCGGTAGGTTGGTTTTCCGCCGCCGAGGCAGAAGCCCGCGACGTCCGTCTCGTTGCAGGAGAATATGGAAATGTCGCCGATGGAAACGCCATCCGTTTTTACTGGCTTGTAGATAAGGACGATGGAATCATCATCGACGTCAAATTCCAAGTTTTTGGTCAATCGGCCCTCATCGGAGCTGCCGAGGCCGCATGTGAAATCATGGTGGGGAAAAACTATGATCAGGCTAAACGGATTAGCACCACGCTGATTGATAAGCAAGTGAGGGACCGTCCCGATGAAGCAGCCTTTCCCAAAGAAAGCAATCCTCTCCTCAATCTGATTTTGGAGGCTATCGACAATGCCGCAGAAAAATGCACAGATATCCCCTTCGCTGACACCTATGTCACTCCAGCACCCAAAGAGGTCGGAGAAGTCATTCCTGGGGGCTATCCCGGGTGGATGGATTTGCCAATTAAAAAGAAAATCGCCGTCGTCGAAGAGGTCCTGGATCAAGATGTGCGCCCTTATATTGCTCTTGATGCAGGTGGAGTCTCTGTGATTAACTTGCTCAACGATAAAGAACTTATCATTGCCTACCAAGGGTCTTGCACGTCGTGTTATTCGTCGATCGGCACAACCCTCTCATACATACAACAGACGCTTCGGGCGAAAGTACACCCAGAATTGATCGTCATTCCCGATTTACAAATGAATACGACACACTAAAAAGGAGAAAATTATGAGTTTTAATGTATCTCTTAAACCTAACAGACAGCAGATGCAGGAACAACAACCGCAAAAACCGGCAACTGCGAGTAAAGATAACAACGGAGTAGTTGGAGCTGCACGCGGATATAAAACTGCTCCACAAAACCAAAAGTTTTTTGCCAATGCGGTATGGGCCAAAGTTTCAGGTGATTTTGAAGATGGTATGCAAGCAAAACAAATTTTGGCAAGCGCTAGGCAAGCACTCGAACTTATTAACGTACCATCTAAAGTCTTTTGTGAACAGCGTCAACAATTTGTCGTTGATAGTCTCCAACATAATGTAAAGCAACGGGAGAACGATCGCAGATTTTGTGAAATCGGCACGATAGTCCCTTGCGAACTACCAGGTTTAACAGACCCGATAGAGTCAACTCAAAGCGTCTTTGATGCTATTTGTAAAAAGGACGAAAGACCTTAAGGACAAAGGACAAACGACGCCAAGGACACCAAGGACCTTAAGGACGCCAAGGACAAGAAGGGCTATATCATGCTCTAAAGGGGATTCCAGAAAGCCCTTTTCGTCCATAAGTCCTTGGTGTCTTTAAGGTCCTTGGCGTCGTTTGTCCTTTAAAATACAATCTGCTCATTGTGTTTTAACGCGGATTGCATGCCTTAGGCAGTTTAATAAAGAAATTAAAATTCTTCCCGATCTTTAATACACGCATTCAGGGCCCCGCAGAGCGTGTGCACGAGTTTCTTAAAATTCTACAGCAAGAGGCTTCATTAGTATAAGCCTGCGAAATAACTTTAAGAGCCATCTGAGATGAATCTTAATGTGATAAACTAAACTAACGAATCTCACAGATTTTTCTGTCGCCGCATTCGCGGCTCATGGGTTCTTTTTAACCTCTCCATGGGCTTACGCCCATGGCTATATGCTGCTATCGCTGTTTGCGGTACTTAAGTGCAGCTTTAGATTTTGCTCTTTTTGCTACTGAAGGCTTAGAATAGAAACGGTGAGCCTTAACAGATTTCATCACCCCTTCTTTATCGAGACGTTTTTTTAATGCACGCAAGACTTTGTCGAGAGAATCTCCGACACGAACTTTTACAATTGTCATCTATTTATGATCCTATTTTGGGTTTGACACGTCTATATACGACTCCCTATGAGAGAGTCATTGGAATGTAGACAATTATACCAAGCAACGAAATTATAAATCAACAACTATTAGAACAACTATTAGACCAATGGGTGTGATTAGAAATTGTCATCGCATTTTTCCTGCGCCCGCTTCCGGGGCGCATTTATTTTCACCATGTTTTCCCCGCTTTCCGCTCGCTGCACTCGCTTCAAACGGGGCTAA
>Ga0207113_1067_pt1 | contig 35031 bp, 31 predicted proteins | sample Alteio_BWMinHeat_69_FD_153559 | JGI IMG/M metagenome (GOLD analysis project Ga0207113, IMG submission 153559) | Enriched cells from forest soil in Barre Woods Harvard Forest LTER site, Petersham, Massachusetts, United States -... | ecosystem: Environmental > Terrestrial > Soil > Temperate forest >... | reverse complement strand
ATGAAAAATGTGAAAAGTGAAAATTGAATTATTAATGATAATATATAAATATTATTCCTGTTATGATTTTAAAAAACCGGTCCAGAATATTACGAACAAATCCTTCCATCAGAAGCATGGTAGCGGAAACGCACCTCAGTGTGGCAGATTTCATTGCTCCACTTTTTATAGATGAAGGAAAACAGGTGCGACAGGAAATTGCTTCCATGCCAGGATATTTCAGGAACAGCCTGGATATTACTGTAAAAGAAGTAAAGGAACTGCATGCGCAGGGATTGAAATCGGTATTGCTCTTTATTAAATGTAAAGATGAAATGAAGGATAATACGGGGAAAGAAGCCTGGAATCACGATGGTCTGATGCAACGAAGCATTCGTGCAATTAAAGAAGCAGTACCCGAAATAATTTTAATGACCGACGTGGCACTTGATCCCTATTCATCATACGGACATGATGGCATCGTAAAAGAAGGTGAAATCGTAAATGATGAAACAGTAGAGGCCCTGGTAAATATGAGTCTTAGTCATGCGGAAGCGGGTGCAGATTTCGTAGCACCCAGTGACATGATGGATGGCCGCATAGGTGCCATCAGGAATGCATTTGAAAAAAACGGATTCAGCAAAACAGGTATCATGGCTTACAGTGCAAAATATGCTTCCTGTTTTTATGGCCCGTTCCGCGATGCCCTGGATTCTGCACCAGGTTTTGGTGATAAAAAAACCTACCAGATGGACTATGCCAACCGCACTGAAGCTATTAAAGAAGCACTCCAGGATGTGGAAGAGGGGGCAGATATTGTGATGGTAAAACCCGCTCTCGCATATTTGGATATCATCCGTGAAGTAAAAAATGCAGTACGCGTACCAGTTAGTGCATATAATATCAGCGGAGAATACGCGATCATGTATCAGGTTGAACTCTACATAACGACCGCGACGGATTTCCTGCCATTTGATTTCATTTTCACCAAACGGAAGGTTTCTGCGTTTCTCTACTATTGGAAGATAGGTTTTTAAAAAAGCCATCCCATTCGCTTTCTGGAACGCAAATAATCTTTCTGCATCTTCTGCATCCACCGGACGCAGGTAGTCATAAAATATCCCGCCGATACCACGCAATTCTTCACCCCGGTGGTGATTGCTGAAATAATGATCACATTCTTTTTTATAAAGTGGATATAATTTTTCGCCAAATGGATCCAGGGTTTGTTTTATTGTGTTGTGAAAATAAACAGCGTCTTCTTTAAAGAGATAATAGGGTGTGAGATCCGTTCCACCTCCAAACCAGCTGTCGATTATTTCATCTGATTCATTATACAATTCAAAATAGCGCCAGTTGGCATGCACCGTTGGTACAAATGGATTCACAGGATGAATTACCAGTGATAAACCACAGGCAAACCATTTGGAACCCTCAATTTTCAATTGTGCTTTCATGGCATCCGTAACATTTCCGAATACTACTGAACTGTTCACACCGCCTTTTTCAAACACATTTCCGTTTTCAATTATCCTTGATTTTCCGCCGCCTCCTTTTTCTGTTCTTTCCCAGCAGTCTTCTATGAATCGTGACTTGCCGTCGGCTTCTTCCAAACTTTTGCAAATGGTATTTTGTAATGAATGAATAAACTGGATCCAGTTTTCACGTAAAGCGGCAGCATTTGTTTTATATGTACTGATATCATTCATTATTAAAGAGATGACAGAACTTGTTTTTCCTGCTTTAGATAAACATGATTTTTAACTGTATCGATGAAGGCTTTCGCATGATCAACCGGAACATGCGGTAGTATTCCATGACCCAGGTTAGCGATATAACTGCCGGGCCCGAAGCTGTTTAACATCTTCGTCACTTCCTTTTTTAATTCAGGAATAGGACTTAGCAGTCTGGCAGGATCCAGGTTTCCCTGCAGGGTAATGCCCGTCCCTGCCAACTTCCTGGCTATTTCGGGACGAATGCACCAGTCCAATCCGATGCAGGCCGCACCGGTACTAACCATTTCAGGTATCGAGCCCCATGCTCCTTTTGCAAATAAAATGCTTGGGACATCATTTCTTAAAGCCTGGATAATCTGCCGCATGTATCTCAAAGAAAAGATTTCGAAATCATCCGGACTTAGTAAACCTCCCCAGGAATCGAAGAGCTGGATAACATCTGCACCCGCCTTCACCTGTTGTTTCAGGTAAGCTATGGTTGTGTCGGTCAGCATTTGCAATAAACGATGTGCGAGTTCAGGTTGGGTATAGCAGAATGTTTTTACCAAATCGAATGTTTTCGATCCTTTTCCTTCTACCATATAACACAGAAGTGTCCACGGTGCTCCGGCGAATCCAATAAGTGGCACCCGGTTATTTAATTCCATTTTCGTTAATCTGATCGCATCAAATACATAACCAAGCATTTCCTCAATATCCGGAACAGAAACACGGGTAAGATCATCTTTTGATCTTATAGGTTCCGGTAAAACCGGTCCTTTGTTTTCTATAAGTTGTACTTCAAGTCCCATGGCCTGAAGCACTACCAGTATATCAGAAAAAAGTATGGCAGCATCAACACCAATCTGATTAACGGGCTGCAGTGTAATTTCTGTTGCCAGTTCAGGTGTTTGTACCCGGGTAAAAAAATCATATTTATCCCGCAGCTTGCGATAATCTGGCAGGTATCGCCCTGCCTGTCGCATCATCCAGACAGGAGTTCTCTCAGTAGATTCTCCCCGAAGTGCTTTTATTATTAAATCATTTTTTATCATACTTATGTTATAGGATGAGATGTAGCATATTCAACAGCCATGTTAAAAACATAGGCTTTATCTGCTTCGGGCGAAATAATAATTTTATTGGTTGTCAGGTTGTTCAGTGCAGCTGCGGTCGTTTTACCCATGGCAAATACGTGTGTTTCCGCCTCGAGATGGTTTAGGGAAAAAAAACTTTCAGCGGCTTTCGGACTGAAAAATAAAATTGCATCCGGCGTATCCTTCAATCGCACAGGTGTAAGCTTTGTTTCGTATACAATTAATTCTGTCAGACCGATATTATTTTTTCTTAAATTATCAGGAAGTATATCCATTCGCTGGTCTCCACAAAAAAATACAGCTTCTTTTACTTTGTTCGTAATCATCATCCGGGATAATGAAAAAGCATTCTCTGCATATGCGACAATGGATTCACTCCCAAAAAAATTTTCAACTGCAATACGCGTTTCATTACGGATACAAAAGATTTCCCAATTGGGTTTAATTTTCAGAGATTCACCAACATACTTTGCGGCATGCGCACTGGTAAAAACGACTACTTTTTTCTCTGATGCGAATTCATGAATCAGTGGTTTTAATTCTACACCGATACAGGGAATTATTTTTATGAATGGAACAACACTGACTTCAATCGTTTCCGGTATATGTTGGATCCGATCGAAAGGAAGCGCTGCCGTTGATAATATATGATAACGACGGTCAGACATGTTGTTTCATTTCAAGTATTTCCTGTCCGCCTGTACTGAGCAATTCATGTGCAGCAGCTGTTCCGAGACTGGCAGCCAGTTCTATGGAAATTCTTTTTTCTATGGAAACCATTTTATCTCCAGAGGGATCGAGGAGATTACCCCGGAAAAAAACTTCTTCTCCTTCTGTTTCTGCCAAAGCACCTATCGGGGTAGAGCAACCGCCAAGCAAAGCAGCTAAAAAATCACGTTCAATTTTTACGCAAAAAGCAGTTGATTCATGATGTATTTTATGACTTATTTCGATGATTTCTTTTTCTTTTTCCCTGCAAACAACCAGTATGGCACCTTGAGCCGGTGCAGGAATCATCCAGTCAAGTTCAATGAAATTTGCCTGGCGAAGTCCCAGACGCTGAAGTCCCGCTGCAGCAAATATGGCTCCCCACCAATTGCTGTCTTCCAGTTTTTTTAGCCGGGTGTTCAAATTACCACGGATAGGTTCGATTTGATCCGCTGGAAAACGATGAAGCCACTGGGCTCTTCTTCTTAAACTGCTTGATGCTATGATAACAGGCTCATGATTTTTAAGATGAATATTTTCGATGGATGGATTCGGAACGAGTAAATCGTAAGGGCTGTCTCTTTCCAAAACAGCAGCTTCTGCGATACCTGCCGGAAGATCAACCGGAACGTCCTTCATCGAATGAACTGCCAGATCAATTTGATTATTTAATAAAGCCAGATCCAGGCTTCGCGTAAAAATTCCCTGTACACCCATGGCATACAGCGGTGTAGTCAGATCCAGATCGCCTTCACTTTTTATAAGGACTAATTCAGCTTCAACACCATGTTTTTTAAGCAATAACTTTACATGGTTAGCCTGCCAAAGAGCAAGCTGGCTTTCGCGTGTGCCGATCCTTAATTTTTTAGACATGTTGAACTCGTTTATCAACCCGCGATAAACTCGTTGATCGCCTCGATATAATAGCACCCGCGCTGATTTTCGCGACGCATTTTGGAAGCCATCCCATTTAGTACCCGCTGGATTTTCTGGTCTCTGTTTATGAAAGATGACTCCAAAGAAAGTGGTTGATCGAATAATGGAGTACCGTGTATTTCCTGGAGTTTTATTTTTACGAGCTTAAGAACCGGAACATGTTTTCGCATTTCATGCCATTCCATTAATTCCTTCAGGTGATTTTGTATTATCATACGGGCTTTAGGAACTTCTGCAGCACGACGAAGCAGGGTCTCATCTTTAAGTTTTGAAAGTCCGTCTACATCTATAAGTGTGACATTACGTACAAGAGCTACGCTTTTTTCAACATTGCATGGAATGGAAAGATCAATAATCAGTTTTTTCCCGGTAATATTTTCCAGGTCCGAAAAATGAACGACCGGTTCTGAAGAATTGGTTGCAACAAGTATGATATCAGCTTTATTGATTTCTTCCGGAAGGGTTTCAATTGATGCAGTTCTTAAATCAAAAGCAGAAGCGAGGGTTTCTGCTTTTTCTGGTGTACGATTCATCAGGGTGATATGACTGGTTCCGAGATAATCAACAAGATTTTTACAAGTGATTGTCCCGATTTTCCCGGTACCTAACAATAAGATCTGTTTATTGTGCAATGAATCCGTCTTTTCACGGATGTACTGCACAGCAGCGAATGCCACAGAAACCGTTCCATCACTTAATTTGGTATTATTTTTAATTTCTTTGGAAGATTGTAATACCTGGTTAAGTGTCCTTTCCAGTAGAGTATGAATGAAACCTCTTTCTTTGGCAAATTTCATTGCCTGACGGAGCTGACCAATTATTTCATAGTCGCCCAATATCTGCGAATCAAGACCGGCACCCACATCAAAAAGATGATGCAAAGCTTTTAGTCCGTGTTTACGGTAAGCTAATTGATTAAAAATTTCTGCTGTTCCCTGGGTTTGTGTACAAAGAAGATTTACAAGCTGGTCAGGATTATCAGCGATACCATAAATTTCTGAACGGTTGCAGGTTGATAAAACGAAAAGATCGCGGACATCAAACTTAGCTGCCTGCTTCAGTATTTTATCATATTGTTCCGGTCCAACGGCGAAAGATCCCCTGATTTCAGTATCGGTCTTTTTGTAATTAATGCCGGCGACGAAGAAATTCGATAATTCAGCGTTTGCGTTTCTACTCATTTTAAAATAGTACGCCAAAATTAGTTCCTGCGACTACTATTGCCTCATATTAGTGTCATGATATTGTCATTTATGATTATGATTTTGGTCATAAAATATTATCATCCAAATCATTTCAGCATCCGTGTCCATAGAAAGTTTCTTAATTACATTTGCAAATGACCAATTTGAAAAGGGGAGTTATTTTGATGAATCTGGGTTCACCGGATTCAACAGAAGTACCGGATGTGAGGAAATACCTGAATGAGTTTCTTACTGACAGAAGAGTTATCGATTCCTGGCTGGTGCGTAATTTATTAGTGCGAACAGTAATAGTTCCGAAAAGAGCTCCTGAATCTGCCAAAGCTTATCATACTATCTGGTCAAAAAACGGATCACCGCTTGTTCACACGACCATGGAGCTTGCACAAAAATTGCAGGAGCATTTACCTGATCCTGTCAGTGTTGCCATGAGATATGGTAATCCCGATTTGGAATCGGCTTTTGAGGCTTTATTAAAGAAAGTTCCGGAAATACAGGAAGTCATTGCTGTTCCTCTATATCCTCATTATGCGATGTCCTCTTACGAAACGGCTGTTGAACATGCAAAAGAAATTCACAGGAAAAAAAAATATAAATTCAAACTTGAATTCATCCCTCCATTCTATCAGAATCCCGGTTACATACATGCCATGGCAGAAAACATGAGGCCGTATATTCAAAAGGATTACGATCATCTGCTTTTTAGTTTTCATGGCATTCCTGAAAGACATTTGATAATATCAGACCCGACCCATAGTCATTGTCTTCAAACTGCGGATTGTTGTTCAGTAGCAACTGTGGCTCATGCAACCTGTTATCGACATCAATGTTTTCAAACGATGAAGCTGGTTGCAGACGAACTTGGGTTGGAGAAAAAAAAATTCAGTTTCTCCTTTCAGTCACGCCTCCTTAAAGATCCCTGGCTAAAACCCTATACAGATTACAGGTTACAGGAAATGCCCGGCGAAGGAATTAAGAAACTGCTGGTTGTTTGTCCTGCTTTTGTGAGCGATTGCCTGGAGACACTGGAAGAAATTGAGATTCGGGGGAAGGAAAGTTTCCTGGCATCCGGCGGTAGTGAATACGAGATGATTCCCTGTTTAAATATTCACCAGCTTTGGGTAAAGACACTGGTTAATCTTGTTAAAGGATAAAACTTCGCATGTACTTATATATTAAGGCGCTTCATATAATATTTATCGTCACCTGGTTTAGCGGAATGTTTTATATTGTCAGACTCTTTATTTATAGTACTGAAGCAGCTGAAAAAACAGGACCTGAGCGTCAGATTCTGGTAGATCAGTTCCGCATCATGTCCAGGCGTTTATGGCTGGGTATCACCTGGCCTTCTGCGATACTTACTCTGATATTAGGACCCTGGATTTGGATTTTAATGGGTAGCACACCGCACTGGCTCGTTGTGAAACTTGTATTTGTTTTAATACTCTATTTATATCATTTCTCATTACATATCATATATAGAGAACAGCAAAAAGGCATTTACCGTTTCAGTTCTCAAAAACTGCGTATCTGGAATGAATTAGCTACCCTTCTCTTATTTGTTATAGTTTTCCTTGCCAGTGTAAAGCAGGCCATGAGTTGGGTTTTTGGCCTCGCAGGAATTCTTTCACTGGCTGTAGTACTGATGATGGCAATTCGTATTTATAAGAAGATGCGGAACAAGCCGAAGTAATGTAGCGAATGTGGCGATTCCACATTCACCTCATTATTATACATTTAAAAAAACCTCCCAATTGGGAGGTTTTTTATAAAAAGGGGCAAAAAGGTGGTCTTTCAGAAACTGGCTTTGAATGGTGATTCAGGAATTGGCAAAAAATTCAATACTAGCATTGGTTTTTGCAAAGGCGATAAAAGGAATTAAAAACGGGAAGGTGCGGATTAATACAAAAAAAACGCCTAGCGTAAAAAGGAAGGGGAGTAGGAATACCCCCCTTTTTAACCCCTAAACCCTAAACCGTAGAAAAAAATTTTTCAGAACCCCGAGAATGTCTTTTTATTGATACAGTCTCAATGATTTTATATAGGATCAGACCCCTTTTTTCAAACATAAATTATGCCAAAGGATTTCTTTGTGGATAATTGATTGTACTTAAATGCTTGATTCTGCTCAACTTCTGCGTAACAATACTTTAAGCTATCGTACACAAACGATTTGTAATCGGGGTTTTATACGGGTAGAAAAACCTCTAAATTCATTAGCTTTGCAGCCATTTTGAATTGTTAAATTTTTTATTTTTTTAAATTATTTTCTAACCCATTCATTATTAAGGGATCCACATGGCCGGCCATTACAAAGAATATGAGAAACTGAATCTGCCGGAAATCGGCCGGATCATCCTGGACCAATGGAAGAATACCCACGCGTTCCGGAAAAGTGTGGAATTACGTGAAGGAAATAAACCTTTCGTTTTTTACGAAGGTCCTCCCAGTGCCAATGGCCTGCCTGGTATTCACCATGTAATAAGCCGCACACTCAAGGATCTGGTCTGCCGCTATAAGACCATGCAGGGATTTCAGGTGGAAAGAAAAGGCGGTTGGGATACCCACGGACTGCCAGTTGAACTGGGTGTAGAAAAAGAACTTGGCATAACAAAAGAAGATATTGGAAGAAAGATTTCAGTCGAGGAATATAATAAGAAGTGCAGGGAAGCAGTTCTGAGGTATAAGGATAAATGGGATGATCTTACAGAACGTATAGGTTATTGGGTTGATTTGAAGCATCCATATATAACCTTTGAGAATCAATATATTGAAACACTTTGGTGGATTCTTAAAGAGTTTTATAAGAAGGATTTATTATTTGAAAGTATCAGTATCCAGCCCTATTCTCCTGCTGCCGGAACAGGTTTGAGCTCCCATGAACTCAATCAGCCAGGAACCTACAAAGAAGTGAAGGATACGAGCTGTGTTGCGATGTTTAAGGCAGGAAAGAATAAAGAATCTGCATTTCTTTTTGAAAAACTGAAAGCCGGAAATAATGATGAGATTTTTTTCCTGGCTTGGACGACAACACCCTGGACCCTGCCATCCAACCTTGGACTAACTGTAGGAGCAGACATCGAATACGTTTTGGTTCAAACGTTCAATCCATATACACATTTACCAGTTAATGTAATTCTGGCAAAAGCCTTATTAGGTAAATATTTCAAACCTGAAGATGAAAATGTGGATTTTAGTTCCTACCAGCCTTCGTCGAGGATTCTTCCATGGAGAATATTGTCTTCATTTCCCGGAGCAAAGATTAAGAATTGCAGGTACGAACAATTGATCCCCAGTGAGGCGGGAAGTCTGGAAAAAATACAAAGTATTACGCCTGATGCAGATCCGTTCCGCATCGTTATTGGGGATTTTGTCACTACAGAAGATGGAACAGGGATCGTTCATACTGCTCCGGCTTTTGGGGCAGACGACTTCAAGGTTGGAAAGACAAATAAACTCGGGATTCTCATACTTGTAGACAAGCAGGGGAAATTTATAGAAGGTGTGGATGAATTCAGTGGCAGATATGTAAAAAATTATAAGGATGATCCGACGTGGGTGGATGTTAATGTTGACATCTGCGTTAAACTAAAGAAAGAAAATCGAGCGTTCAAAATTGAAAAGTACGAGCATACCTACCCCCATTGCTGGAGAACAGATAAACCTATATTATATTATCCCCTGGATGCCTGGTTTATCAAAACGACGGCTGTTAAAGACCGGATGGTTGAACTCAATAAAATGATTCAATGGAAACCATCTTCAACGGGTGAAGGAAGATTCGGAAACTGGCTGGAGAATATGGTGGACTGGAACCTGAGCCGAAGCCGTTTTTGGGGAACTCCGTTGCCAATCTGGAGAACGGAAGACGGAGAAGAAGAAAAATGTATTGGTTCCATCCAGGAATTGCTGGAAGAAATTGAAAAAGCAAATAAAATATTCGGAGAGAAAATCAATTCCGGGATCAGTGCGGGAGATTTAGACCTGCACAAACCACAAGTGGATAAAATCATCCTGGCAAGTAGTAAGGAAAGGAAAATGAATCGTATTCCTGATCTGGTTGATGTTTGGTTTGATTCAGGAGCGATGCCATACGCACAATGGCACTTTCCATTTGAGAACAAAGATCAGTTCAATAAAAACTTTCCTGCGGATTTTATTGCAGAAGGAGTAGATCAGACCCGCGGCTGGTTTTATACACTACACGCTATTGCTGTTATGCTATTCGATAGCATAGCTTATAAAACTGTTATATCCAACGGACTCGTTTTGGATAAAAACGGCAATAAAATGAGTAAACGTGTAGGAAATGTTGTGGATCCGTTTCAAACTATAGATCAGTATGGAGCCGATGCCACACGCTGGTACCTGATTACCAATGCTTCTCCCTGGGATAGTATGAAATTTGACCCTGAAGGGATAAGAGAAGTACAGCGAAAATTCTTCGGGACATTATATAATACTTACCAGTTTTTTGCACTTTATGCGAACGTTGACGGGTTTGCTTTTAAAGAAATTTATATACCACTGGCAGAAAGACCGGAAATTGATAAGTGGATTTCTTCTGCCCTGAATAGCCTGGTAAAAAAAGTGATTTTAAGTTTGGATGATTACGAGCCGACAGTCGCGGGGAGACTGATCGAAGATTTCGTTGACGAAGAATTAAGTAACTGGTATGTCCGTCTTAGTCGTCGCCGATTCTGGAAGGGTGAATACGAGCATGACAAACTGAGCGCTTACCAAACTTTATATGAATGCCTGGAAACACTGAGTAAACTTATTGCTCCTGTTTCACCATTTTTTGCAGACTGGTTATTTCAAAATCTAAACGATGCTACCGGAAGATCTGAATTTAAATCGGTCCATTTTACCAGGTTTCCTCAGGTAAATAACGAAGCCATTAACAGTGATTTGGAAGAAAGAATGAAATTGGCTCAGGATGCCTCTTCTCTGATTCTATCAATTCGTAAGAAAATCAATATTAAAGTAAGACAACCTCTTAAAAAAGCCCTCATCCCTGTGATGAATACCGGCATGAAAATGCAGTTGGAAAAAGTAGAGGATCTGATTTGTTCTGAGGTAAATATTAAGGAAATCGAATATCTTGGAGCCGACAATGAGTTCATCCACAAAAGGATTAAACCGAATTTCGTTTTGCTGGGTAAAAAGCTGGGAGCAAAAATGAAAGCTGTGACAGGGGCATTAGCTAAATTCTCCCAGCAGGAGATTGCAAAACTGGAAAGGGATGGCAATACCCGGATTATTATTGATGGCGAACCCATTGAAATTGCCCTGGAAGAAGTGGAAATCAATAGTGAAGACGTTCCTGGATGGATAGTTGCCACAAAAGGTCCCCTTACCGTAGCCCTGGATGTAACTATTACGCCTGAGCTGGAAAGAGAGGGAAACGCCAGGGAACTTGTAAACCGCATCCAAAAAATCAGAAAAGACCAGGAATTTGAGCTAACAGACCGTATTAACGTACAAATTGGCGGTGCTAAAACATTAGAGGAGACAATAAGAGAATTTAATTACTATATTTGCGCGGAAATTTTGGCAGACAAACTTGATTTGGTTGCCGAATTAACTCATGGCACCTTAATTGAAGTTAATGACGTCCCTTTAAAAGTGTTTGTCACAAAAAAAGCCTAACCATATGGCAACCAAGAAAAAACCGGTTAAAATCGCTAAAAAAGTACAACAAAAAAAGACCGCCAAACCAGCGGCTAAAAATGTTGTTACTAAAAAGCATGCGCCGGAAAAACCTCATAAAAGGGACAATCCAAAAAAAAATACTCCAGTGGTAAAGAAACCCGCAGCGTCAGTAAGCAAAGCATCTCATTCAAAATCAGCAGTACAGGCAAAAAAAACGGCCAACCCTATTTCAGTTGCCAAAAAACCAGCTTCCACCATTTCCGTGACTAAAAAGTCCGCTTCAACCTCACACCCTGTAAAACCAGCTCACCCGGCACCGGTTGCTCATCCGCCAGTTGCCGTCAAACCAGTTCCACAGGTAAATATTAAACCCGTAAATAAAGCTGAAGATAAAAAACCGGTTTTTAAACAGCAAGTGAAAAACACCAGCCCTGTTACAGTGAAACCTGAGGTTAAGAAACCGGTTGCTCCACCTATGAAAGCCGTTAAAGTAGTTATTCCCGAAATTAAAACGAAAACGGTTCGCAAATACGAACCCGAGTTTACGAAATCAGTATTAGATATACATCATCAGGATCAAACCGGACCCACCATGAGATATAGTGATGCAGAGTTATTAGAATTCAGGGATCTGATTACCAAAAAATTGGATTCTGCCAAGAAAGAACTGGCTTACCTCCAGGGCCTGATTACAAGACGAGATGAAATGGGTGGAGATGAAACAGATAACCGTTATATGACAATGGAAGACGGAAGCATGAGTATGGAGCGTGAGCAGCTCAGCCAAATGGCGAGCCGCCAGATTACATTTATCGATCATCTCGAAAAAGCTATGATGCGGATTGAAAACAAAACTTATGGAATCTGCCGGGTTACAGGAAAGCTTATTGACAAAGCAAGGCTGAAAGCAGTTCCACATGCTACACTAAGTATCGAAGCTAAACAAACAATGAATAAATAGTTTAAAGCCTGCCTGTCGGCAGGCGGGCCTAAAGCTCAAAGCCGAAAGCCTAAAACTTTTCATTGAATGTGTAATCTGTAATCGTTCATACGATTATTGATTCACAGGTATTCTATATTCAATAAATCTTAGGATGCAATCCCGCTTATTATTTATTGTGATGGCGCTGGCATTAGGTGCAGTACTTCCAATGCAGGCGGCAATTAATTCCAGACTGGCTAAAACAGCAGGAAACCCGGTGATGGCTGCTTTCGTTTCTTTTGCAGTTGGCACGATTGCCTTGATGATTTATTTAATAATCGCAGGACAGTTTCAATTCCGTTTCGTTTCTTCTCAATCTCCCTGGTGGATTTGGACAGGTGGTTTACTCGGAACATTTTTTGTTGCTGGCATCGTGATACTGCTCCCAAGGCTTGGAGTAGTTTTATCTTTTAGCCTTGTACTGGCCGGTCAAATGTTTGCAGCAATTCTATTTGATCAGTTTGGCTGGCTGGGTGTTGCCGTCAGGGAAATTTCTCCAGGTAAAATCATTGGATCCGCTTTACTTATTGTTGGAGTAATACTTATCAGGAAGTATTAGATGATGGTTGACCGATGACCGATGACCGATGACCGATGATGGTTGATGGTTGATGGTTGATGGTATTTAATTCGAAGAATGCAAATTAAGAAAAGCGTTGAGCTTTAGGCGTTAAGCTTTAAGCGTTATTTGATTTCCTGCATATCGACCAACTTCTTATAGAAACCATTCTGTGAAACCAGTTCTTCGTGGGTACCTCTTTCTACGATGGCTCCCTTTTGTAGAACGATAATTTCATCTGCATGCCTGATGGTGCTGAGTCGGTGGGCAATTACCACACAGGTTCTGTTTTGCATCATATTATTGATGGCGTCCTGAACCAGACGTTCACTTTCAGTATCCAGGGATGAAGTAGCTTCATCCAAAATAAGAATGGGTGGGTTTTTCAATACGGCTCGTGCGATGGTAATCCTTTGTCTTTCACCGCCGCTGAGTTTAGATCCCCGGTCACCGATATTGGTTTGATATCCGTTTTCCTTTTGACTTATAAACTGATGTGCATTGGCTACTCGGGCAGCCTGTTCAATTTCGTTCACTGAGGCATCCGGGGTTCCGAGTGCGATATTGGCAGCAATGGTATCATTGAATAAAACAGGTTCCTGTGTTACAATACTCATCAGACTACGCAGAGCATGCAGGGAATAGTTTTTAATGTTGATGCCATCGACCATTAATTCACCGCTGGGTACATCATGAAAACGAGGTATAAGATCGGCAAGGGTCGATTTACCAGCGCCGGATGAACCAACCAGCGCGATTGTTTTTCCTTTATTTATTTTCAGATCAATATTGTGCAGAACGTTTACTCCTTCGTAGGCAAATCCTACATTCCTGTATTCAATCGAACTATTGAAGGAATTGATGGGAAGTGGATTTTCAGGTTCTCTGATGACAATATCCGCATGTAAAATTTCTTCAATTCGCCTGATAGCCGCTGTTCCTCTTTGAGCATTGTAAAATGCAGTGGACAAAGACTTGGCAGGATTGATAATCTGGGTAAAGATGGCGATATATGCTATAAATCCTTCAGCCTGCAGTGCGAACTTATGACTGAGAATCATCTGTCCCCCGAAAAAAAGTATACAGCATAGTACAATCACTCCCAGCAATTCTGACATGGGCGATGCCATATCTCTTCGGAAAATAATTTTATTCCTTACATGATTCAGGTAATTATTGGTTTTAAAGAATTTAGATTTCAGCAGTTTTTCTGCGTTGAACGCCTTGATTACACGAAGTCCGCCCAGTGTTTCGTCAAGGATAGACATCAGCGTACCCAGTTGTTCCTGGGCAATACTGGATTGTTTTCTCAGTGAACGGCTTACACGTCCGATAATGAAACCGGTTAATGGCAGCAGAACAAATAAGAAAATAGAAAGGGGCGGACTAAGAAAAACGAGAGTTGCCAGTATAACAAGAATCGTAAGAGGTTCTCTGAATATCCCTTCAAGTGTACTGATAACGCTCCATTCGATGTCGTTGATATCATTGCTCATACGACTGATCAGATCTCCTTTACGCTGTTCGGTAAAAAATCCGAGAGGCAGGTCCAGAATTTTCGCGTATAGGTCCGCCCGTAAACGTGTCAGCACGCGATTACGCATAGGACCCATAATTCTATAGGAGAGATAGAGAAAAAAATTCTTTAAAAAAATGGATACGATTATAATTATACAGATGGCTCCTAAAGCATAAACTGGTCCGTGTTCACGAATTAAGATTCCGAGAACGTACTTTATATATTCGAGCACACTCGATGCCGAGAATGTGATATGCGGCATTTGCTCCACCATCTTCTCCTTGCCAAACAGGAGCTGAAGAAATGGCACCAGCATGGTGAGGGAAACAAGGGAGAATAATACAGATAACAGATTAACCAGGAAATAGAGGAATACATATCTTTTTTGATCTTTCAGATATCTTAGAACCGTTGCAAATCTTTTCATTATTTCTGGATGGGGCGTAAACCCGTAAATTTACATTGAAATCTGTAATGATATGAAAGAAGGTAAAAGGCAAAAACAGGTTAGTGCTTTGCTATTGGAAGAGCTTAACAAAATATTCCAGAAACTGGGACTGAACATGATCCATGGCGGGATGGTTTCCATTTCATCAGTTAAAATTACACCCGATCTTTACGAAGCACGTATTTATCTGAGTTTTTACCAGGTGGCAAATCCAAAAGATGCTTTGAAGCTGATTGAGGACAGAGCATGGGAAATAAAACGGGACCTGGTCAGTTCTATTCGGAATCAATTAAGGAGTATGCCCCAGCTTTCCTTTTATATTGACGATTCATTGGATTATGTGGATAAAATGGAAAATCTTTTTCGCGAGATACATGAAAGTAAACCCAATACCGGAAACGAGTCCTGAATTAATTCAACTGCATTGAAGTTCCTTTTTGCCTGGCGTTATTTTAAAGCGAAAAAATCAACGAATGCCATTAACATCATTTCATGGGTTAGTGTAAGTGCGATTATTCTGGGAACTGCTTCTCTGATCGTAGTGCTCAGTGTATTCAATGGCTTGGAGCAATTGGTCAGGTCGCTATATTCCTCTTTCTACACGGATATAAAAATTTCACCGGCTACGGGAAAATTTTTCCACGTTCCGTACACCAATCTCCTCAAATTGAAAAAGATTGATGGTGTTATCGGTTACTCATTAACGATAGAAGATCAGGCCTTGTTGAGATATAATAGTATGCAACCTGTGATGTTAAAAGGGGTTGATGAAAATTATAAAAATATAAACGGCCTGTCTAAAAATATTTTTAAAGGAGATTATCAGCTGGGTACAGAAGATCATCCGCAAGCCATTCTGGGATCAGGGATCGAATATGCTTTAGATATTGAATCGGACCGTGCGATTACGCCTATGACAGTTTATTTATTTCGCAACGGGAGTATTAATGAATCAGACCCCGAATCATCAGTGCGATCTGAAGCTATCGTCTCGTCCGGCACGTTCAGAATCCAGGAGGACTTTGATAACCATTACGTAATTACCAATCTTGGATTTATGCAACGAATGCTGGGTCTGGATTCGAACCAATACGGTGCGATTGAAATTGCTACAAGGAACCGGATAGTTACCAGGGAATTAAGATCAAAACTTCAGACACTATTTGGAGCCGGATTCGTAGTACAGACTCTGGATGAACAAAATCAAACATTATTCAGTACCATGAAAATGGAAAAATGGGTGATTTATATTATCCTGACGCTTATCCTGATAGTCGCTGCTTTTAATATAGTAGGTGCATTAACCATGCTCGTACTTGAAAAAAAGAAAGATATCCAGGTTTTAAAAGCCATGGGAGCAGATAACCTTTTTATACAGAAGATTTTTTTAAATGAGGGAATTCTGCTGGGTGTTCTGGGTGGAGGATTTGGTTTCCTGCTTGCCATTCTACTATGCTGGATGCAGGTAAATTTAAAAATTGTACCCCTGCAGGGTAATTTTCTTATAGATTATTATCCAGTAAAATTGATACCGGGAGATTTTTTACTTGTCGGAGGAACCATCCTGATTGTGGTTCTTATAGCCTCCTGGCTTCCTGCCAGGAAGGCGGCGTTGCAGCCGTTTGAGCTAAAAACCTAGGTAGGAAAGTATAAGAGTATAGGAGTATAAGAGTATATGAGTGGATTCGAATGCCACACTCCTATACTCTTATACTCCTATACTCTTATACTTCAATAATCTCCCAAAGTCTCGGGCAATTGCACCAGGGCTTTTGCTAGTTGTTCGTCGTTGGGAGCACTTCCATGCCACCCATGGTCATTCTCCATAAAATCAACTCCTTTGCCCATTACAGTATGCATAAGAATGGCTACAGGCTGGCCTTTACCGGTAAGGGATTTGGCTTCTTTTAGGGTAGAAACGATTTCATCTATATTATTTCCATTGGTTTCCAGCGTTTTCCAGCCAAAAGCGTCAAATTTCTGTCTTATGTTCCCAAGACTCATTACTTTATCCGTAGTACCGTCAATCTGCTGATGGTTCCAGTCAACGGTGGAAATCAGGTTATCCACCTTGTGATGAGCAGCAAACAAAAGGGCCTCCCAGATCTGGCCTTCGTCCAGTTCACCGTCTCCATGCAGAGAAAATACAATATTTGAATCTTTATTGAGTTTTTTGCTTAGGGCAGCACCAATGGCTGCACTCATACCCTGGCCGAGAGAGCCACTCGCTATTCGAACACCAGGGAGGTGCTCATGAGTGGTAGGATGTCCCTGTAAGCGTGAATTCAGTTTTCTGAAAGTAGCAAGTTCTTTAACATCAAAATAGCCTGACCTGGCAAGGGTTGAATAAAAAACAGGTGATATATGGCCATTGCTTAGGAAGAAAATGTCTTCATTTTTGCCATCCATCGAAAATTTAGGGTTATGATTCATGGTCTCAAAATAAAGAGCAGTAAAAAATTCCGTGCAACCAAGAGATCCTCCGGGATGTCCACTAGATGCACCATGAACCATTCTGAGAATATCGCGCCGGATTTGTGAAGCAATAGCCTTTAAATCAGCCATATAATATGATATATTTTGAAGTGCGCAAATCTAAAGGAATTTATTTACCTGTGCCCGGGAACATATTAAACTTTTGTTCTAACTTGCTTGTTCATGCGCTCAGTGACATTATAACATTGCTGGTCCGAAGATCTTGAATCTCAATACTCTAACCTGAACGTACGCATAAGAGTTAAGGCTCGATTTTGGCAATGACTGAAATTAATTAATGTAAACCGAGGTACATGTTTGACGTATTACTTTGCATCTCTATTTCTTTTACCATTACTTTTCTTGCAATTCCCGTAATTATTAATGTAGCCGAGATGAAAAAGCTATTTGATATGCCGGATGCCCGCAAAATTCATCAGGTGGCCATCACTCCTTTAGGTGGAATTGGTATTTTTGCCGGTTTTATTTTTGGCTGTTTACTTACCATTAATTTTAAGGACGCTTCCGAATTCCAATATTTTATAGCGGCGAGTCTGGTCATTTTCTTTTTAGGATTGAAAGATGACATCCTTGTTTTATCTCCGATAAAAAAATTCATAGGCCAGGTATTAGCAGCCTTCCTTATTATATATTATGGCAGGATACAGATTCGGAGCATGCATGGTTTTTTTGGGATTCACGAACTGCCTGAGATGTTCAGTCTGTTGATTTCCTATTTTTCAGTTATCGTTATCATTAATTCATTTAATCTGATTGATGGAGTTGACGGATTGGCGGGTACGCTGGGATTGATGTCCGCGGCACTTTTCGGAATTTACTTTATGACTGCGGGTATGGAACCTTACTATGTGCTTGCATTTTCTCTTTGTGGCACCCTGCTGGCATTTTTGATTTTTAATTTTCAACCTGCAAAAATATTCATGGGCGATACGGGATCACTGCTCATTGGTGTGGTGAATGCGATTTTAGTATTGAAATTCATCGATCCCGGAACTGGTCCGGAATCAGTGAATCCGATTATTTCATCTCCTGCCATTGGATTTACCATTCTTATGATCCCATTACTGGATACGCTCCGCGTATTTGCAATCCGCATTTTTAAACGACGGTCGCCATTTAGTCCGGATAGAAATCATATTCACCATCTGTTATTGGATCGCGGTATGTCGCACCGAACGATCACTCTTTTATTGGTGGCTGTGAATGCCAGTATGGTTGTATTTGTTTATTTGGCGAGATCGCTGGGTTGCACCATTTTAATTTTATCTGTTATTGCACTTTTCTTCACCTTCATTGCAATTGCGTATTATTCCAGGCCACGTCATTCCATTTCTTGGGCAACCGATGGGAATGATAAAAACGAAAAGATAAAGGAATCAAAATTGGTTACCTTTATCCGCGAAAGCATGCTTGAGCAAAAAAACTAACCAGGCATTAATCCAAAAAATAATACGAATAATTGTCTATGTCTGATGAATTAGACTTCATCGTGGAAGTAACGAAAGATTCCATGATCAAAGCAATCAATCACCTTGAAAATGAACTGACCAGAATCCGTGCAGGGAAAGCGAATCCACAAATGCTTGAAGGAGTGAATGTGGATTATTATGGCGTACCTACTGTAATCAACCAGATGGCAAATGTTTCCGCCATGGATGCAAGAACACTGACCATTCAACCCTGGGAAAAGAATATGCTTCAGCCTATAGAACGGGCTATTATCAATGCCAACCTCGGTGTTACACCTCAAAATGACGGAAATATCATTCGTCTTTTCATGCCGCCATTAACGGAGGAGAGAAGAAAGGAATTTGTAAAACGTGCATATGCTGAAGGTGAGCTAACCCGGGTCTCTATACGAAACATCCGAAGGGAAGCGATTGAGCAAATTAAGAAGTTACAAAAGGACGGAATGAGTGAAGACATCACAAAAGATGCAGAAAAACAAATCCAGGATATCACGGACCTGCATATTTCTCTGGTAGAAAAACACCTTTCTTCCAAAGAAAAAGAAATCATGTCCGTTTAACCGGATATTTTAACCGGATCATTTAATTCTTAAACATTAAAATCGAACGTATGGGAATCTTAAAAGAATTCAGGGATTTTGCATTACGGGGTAATGTTGTTGATCTTGCAGTTGCGGTTATTATTGGTGCTGCTTTTGGTGCAATTGTTTCATCGCTTGTAGATAATGTTATCACACCTCTTTTATTAACGCCTGCATTAAAAGCTGCTAACGCGCAGGATTTGGATAAACTTCAATACGGTGCGGTTAAGTATGGTTTGTTTATAGCGGCAGTTATAAAATTTGTTATTATAGCGTTCATACTATTCCTTATCGTTAAAGGAATGAAGAGTTTAGAAAAGAAAAAGGTTCCACCGGCACAGGAAGCATCGAGCACCGATAAGCTCCTGATGGAAATCAGGGACGAATTGAAAAAACCCTAATCGTAGCCTGGCTTAATTTTATTTACAGTTCTGACATATAAAATAAACTGCATTTTTAAATTCAGGAATAACATTTATATGAAAAAGATTTCGTTAATCATATTGTCCTTACTAAGCATTTTTGTGAGCACTGCGCAGGATAAGACAGTTCAGGAAATGCGCGATGAGGCCAGTAGAAATATCAAAAAAGACCCAAATGATACGATTCCAAAAATTTGGAAATTAGGAGGGGCTTTGCGTTTTACTTTAACCCAGGGTGCCCAGGATAACTGGGCGGCGGGCGGTGATAAAAACTCTCTTGGGCTGAGTAGTTTTTTTAGTGGGTATGCTTTTTATAAAAAGGGAAAAAACGCCTGGGATAATACAATTGATCTTGCCTATGGGTTTTTAAAGACAACGAGTCTGGGTTCGCGTAAATCAGATGATAAAATTGATATTCTTTCAAAATACGGTTATGATATCGGGAAAAACTGGTACATAAGCGGACTTGTAAATTTCCGTTCACAGTTTGCTCCTGGATATGCGTATCCATCAGATGGAGGACCGCCTGTACTGACTTCAGATTTTTTGGCGCCGGCTTATTTGATTCTTTCTCCCGGACTGAATTATAAACCAAACGATCAATTCTCCTTCTTTATATCACCCGCCACTTTACGCTGGATTTTTGTAGAAAATGATTCTCTTTCCTCAAAGGGTGCGTTCGGTGTGGATAGCGGGAAAACGGTGAAACTTGAATTCGGGGCTTATTCAACAATTTCTTATACTCATAAGATCAATGAGAATGTTATATATACCGGTCGGCTGGATCTGTTTTCAAATTATCAGCATAATCCCCAGAATGTGGATGTAAACTGGACCAATTTACTAGCGGTAAAAGTTACAGGAGTTATTACAATGACTGTTGCATTTAACCTGATTTATGATAACGACGTTAAGACAGTAAAAGCAGACGGAACCCCTGGAGGGCCGGCGGCCCAGTTGCAGGAACTTCTGGGAATTGGTGTGATGCTTAAGTTGTGATAAGCCTAAAGCCTGGAACCAGTTTATGTTATTTGTGATGTAATTGTCAATAAATGTTTTAAGCTTTAAGCTTTAGGCTTTAGGCTTTTCCCTATTCTTGTATTTAAAGTTGCAAAATGCTAAATTCAGCATCTTATCAAATCAGATTATCTCAGTTTGAAGGACCCTTCGACCTGCTCCTTTTTTTTATTGAAAGAGATGAACTCGATATTTATAATATTCCGATCCATAAACTGATTAAGGATTTCCTGGATTTTATTCATAAGGAAGAAACACTGAATATTGAATTGTCGAGTGAATTCATACTATTCGTTTCCACGCTGATGCGCATCAAAGCAAAAATGTTACTTCCCAGAAAAGAACTGGATGAACAGGGTAATGAAATTGATCCCCGGCAGGAACTGGTAAATAAAGTACTGGAATATAAAAGATTCAAAGAAGCCGCTGGCCGTTTAGCGGAAATGGAAGAAATGCGGATGAAATTAATCAGGCGAGGAAACCTGCACAGAGAATTATTACAGATAGGTGAAGAATCAGGAGAAGGAACAGAAATTCAATCCATCAGTTTATTTAAACTGATGAAGACCTTTGAAAAAGTTTTAATGCGCTTGCAGGAGCGCAACAACCAGCCAAGACATACCGTTGTTCAATACACCTATACCATAGAAGAAAGCAGGCAGTATTTGATTGACATAGTCAGTCGTGATAAAACGGTTCCATTTGAGAATATCATTGAAGTCTGCGAAAACAGGATACACGCTATATTCCTGTTCCTTTCCATACTGGAACTCGTTCAACTGGGTTATATGAATATCCTGATCGGGGAAGGCAGAAACAATTTCATACTGGAACATAATGAAGAAGCCTTAGCGCCAAACGCTTAACGCTTAACGCTAAACGCGAAACACAGTTATTGGGATAACAAATTGCTTTCAAAACTTTCTTTAAGCATTCTCCTGGCGGAGTTTGCGATAGATTCTGTGTCAAATTCAGCTTCCTGCTGAAGTTGTTTAGGTGTACCGTGTTCTATGATTTTGTCGGGTATACCAAGTATAATGACCTGGGCTTTATAATTATGGGCGGCCATGAATTCAAGAATAGCTGATCCGAACCCTCCAACAACAGTTCCATCTTCCACAGTTATAATCTTATTGTATTTAGAAAATACTTCATGCAATAATTCTTCATCCAGTGGTTTTACAAATCGCAGATCATAGTGAGCGGGGTCCAGGTCTTCAGTACGTAATTGTCTGATTGCAGTAGCAGCAAAGTTTCCGGGATGACCAAAAGTCAGGATGGCCAGATCCTTCCCATCTTTTAATTTTCTTCCCTTGCCTATTTCAATTTCCCTGAAAGGTGTTTTCCATTCCGGCATCACACCTTCTCCACGTGGATAACGAATTACAAACGGATGTTGATTTTTTTCCAGTTGCGCCGTATACATCAGGTTTCGTAATTCTGACTCATTCATGGGTGCAGTCACTATCATATTCGGAATGCAACGCATATATGCAATATCATAAGCCCCATGGTGAGTTGGGCCGTCTTCTCCTACCAGTCCCGCGCGGTCAAGACAAAATACGACTGGCAGATCCTGTATGGCCACATCATGTATCACCTGATCATAGGCTCTTTGCATGAAAGTGGAATAGATATTACAGAATACGCGCAGGCCCTGTGTAGCCATGCCTGCACTTAATGTAACCGCATGCTGTTCACAAATGCCCACATCGAATGCACGGTCGGGCATTTTTTCCATCATGAATTTTAGCGAACTGCCACTCGGCATTGCAGGGGTGACAGCAAAAATAGTAGGATTCTTTTCCGCAAGTTCTATAATTGAATGACCGAAAACATCCTGATATTTGGGTGGCTGGATTGTATCGAATTTCTTTTTATAAATTTCTCCCGTAATCTTATCAAATAAACCTGGTGCATGCCATTTAGTTTGGTCATGTTCGGCCAGCGAATAACCCTTCCCTTTTACTGTTATAATATGCAGAAGTTTAGGACCCGGAATATTCTTTAAATCCTGAAGTGTATCGATGAGCTTATTAAGATTATGTCCGTCAATAGGACCGAAATAACGCAATTTTAATGCTTCAAAAAGATTGCTGCTTTTATTTACAAAGCTCTTGATGCTATGTTCAATTTTACTTGCAATCTCCCGGCTGAAATGACCACCTACCGGCAGTTTTCCAAGCGCCTTCCAGATATCATCTTTGAATTTATTATAGGTTTGTGATGTCGTAATATCCGTCAGATATTCCTTCAAAGCACCCACATTGGGGTCAATGCTCATGCAATTATCATTCAGGATTAACAGCAGATCGGAATCGGCAACACCCGCATGATTCATACCTTCAAATGCAAGTCCTGCGGTCAATGCACCATCCCCGATTATCGCAACTACTTTTCGATCATTTTCACCCTTATATTTTGCAGCCATGGACATACCCAGCGCAGCACTGATAGAGGTTGAAGAATGACCTACTCCGAATGTATCGTAAATACTTTCATTACGGTTTGGGAAACCGCTTAACCCTTTATATTTTCTATTGGAAGAAAAGTTATCCCGGCGACCAGTCAGAATTTTATGTCCATATGCCTGATGGCCAACATCCCAGACCAGCTGATCATAGGGAGTATTGAAAGTATGGTGAAGCGCTACCGTGAGTTCTGCTACTCCCAGACTGGCAGCAAAATGACCCCCGTGCATGCTTACTACGTCAATAATATACTGGCGCAATTCATCAGTTAACTGCTGCAGCTGATCCCTGTTTAGTTTTTTTAGATCTTCGGGGGATTCAACGGTTTGTAAAAGGGGTCCCGGCAGTAGGTCCATCTGGTTGATTTAAACAGGTAAAAATAAGATTTTCTACCGATATACCAGCCTGTACTGACAGGGCTCCCTTCCCGGAGGCGGGTGACCGCCAAAAGGCCGGAATCATCCATTAATACTTAAAATATGAAAAAGGATGATTTATCGGCTAGTTTTGTCACTATTGATCGAATGCAAAAGACGAGCAAATATTATTGGTGGCTTCAAATCGGCGGTTGGGGAATCCTTGCCCTGATCCTGATTTTAATAAATCTGCTTTTCGGCCAGCGGGTTGATGAACATTTTCTTATCGGCCTTGCTATAAAAATGCTGGTGGGAATTCTTACGACACATTTATTCAGACTTTACATTCATCGGGCCGGCTGGCTGTTTTTACCAGTTGAAAAAGCCCTTCCCAGACTCGCCATAGGTATTTTAATAGTTTGTCTGCTGGATACGATTATAAGGATATCTGTTATCAGCTGGATTGATCCTTCAGGAAGTAACAAAAAGCTGGAATTCTCCACGCGTTTTCTTCTGGTAACCGTAGAAAACGGATTATATATCATTCCCTGGACCCTGATTTATTATTTCTTTCACTATATTCAGAAAACACGGAACCAGGAATTGGATACGTTGAAACTCGAGGCACTTGTAAAGGAACTGGAACTTAAAACCATCAAGAGTCATATTAATCCCCATTTTATTTTTAATGCGCTTAACAGTATCAGGGCGCTGATAGACGAAAATCCACTGAGAGCGAGAACAGCGATTACCGAACTAAGCAATATTCTAAGAAGCAGTATGCAGACTGAAAAACAGGAAACGGTTTTTTTTGAAAAAGAACTCAATATTGTGAAAGATTATCTGGCACTGGAACATATACGTTTTGAAGACCGTTTAAATGTTCAGTATGAAATTGCAGAAAATACTTTGACTCAACCTATTCCACCCATGATGCTGCAGACCCTTGTTGAGAATGCCATTAAACACGGCATAAGTAAACAGGTAAGCGGTGGTACGGTAACCATAATATCCAAAATGAAGGAACGCTATCATCAACTGGTGATACGCAATACAGGTCAGTTAAGCAAATCTGGTAATGAAGATGGTTTTGGCCTTGTAAGTACGAGAAATCGGTTGCAGCTTTTATTTGGTGAACAGGCGAATTTTTATATTCGGGAGATAAAAGGCAACATGGTGGAAGCAGAATTACACATTCCTTTGACATAAATCATGCATATGATACGAGCAGTAATTATTGACGATGAAAGACTGGCCCGCAACGAATTAAAGAAGTTGCTCCAGGAATTTCCTGAAATTGAAATCATCGCTGAAGCAGCCAATGCCAATGAAGGCATTGAGAAAATAGACAGTCTCAATCCCGATTTGATATTCCTTGATATTCAGATGCCTGGAAAAACGGGTTTTGACATGCTGGCAGAATTGGATAAAGCTCCTGATGTAATTTTCACTACGGCGTATGACGATTATGCACTGAAAGCATTCGAAGTGAATGCACTTGATTATCTGCTGAAACCAGTTGAGCCACGCAGACTTGCTGATGCATTGCATAAACTCCATCTGGAAGAAAGCCGGGACAGGGAATCTGCTCCGGATGATGAAATAGCCGTAAACAGAAGCATGCTGCATGAAAACGATCAGGTCTTCGTAAAAGACGGTGAAAGATGCTGGTTTGTGAAACTCGCAGATATCCGGCTTTTTGAAAGTGTGGGGAACTATGCCAAGATTTATTTTGGATCCAACAAACCACTCATATTAAAATCATTAAATGCATTGGAAGAAAGACTGGATGAAAAAGTTTTTTTCAGAGCGAACAGAAAGCATATTGTAAACCTGCGACTAATAGAAAAAATTGAACCATATTTTAACGGGGGACTTCTTCTTGAACTGAAGGGTGGAGAAAAAATTGAAGTAAGCCGGAGACAAACAGTGAAATTTAAGGAAATGATGAGTTTATAACTCCTAAAATCTGATATGCGTTTAATTTTTCTTCCCTGTCTACTTGGAATTTCACTAAGTATATATTCCCAAAATCTTCCTTCAATAAGCGAAAAGGAAGTTAGCCGAATTGAAAACATGCTGGCTGCAGACGATATGCAGGGACGACAGGTTTTTACCCCGGGAATTGATAAAGCAGCTGACTTCATCAAAAAAGAATTTAAAGATGCAGGTTTAACACCACTACCCGGATTAAAAGAGGGTTTTGAACAATCCTTCACAATGTTAAATCCTGAGGTCACGGAAATTTCTGCAATCATCGATGGAACTTCTATTGATAGTAAAAACATTCTGGTATTTTCAAGTAATTCTTCACTGAATGTTACTCAGGCTGATCATTACCAGAAAGTATATGTAAAGAAGGGATCTGATTTCCGTTCGGTGGTTTATAAATACCTGGACGCAGATCAGAACGTTCTTATACTCGTGGATACTTCTTTTACGAAGAACTTCAGAAGACTTGTGAGATTTCACATGCACCAGTTTGAAGGTAACGGGAACCGCATACTGATATTAACTGATTCTGATCCTCTTCAATTTAGTATTCAGGTTAATCAGAAAACAAAAAAGCAAAGCCTGACTAACATCGCAGGAATTATTCAAGGTAAATCCAAACCTGAAGAGTATGTTATTTTTTCTGCTCATTACGATCACCTGGGTATTGGGTATCCGGATGCAAAAGGAGATTCAATTTATAATGGAGCTAATGACGATGCATCCGGAACCACGGCTGTAATAACGCTTGCAAAATATTTCAGCAATGTTCACAACAACGAGCGCTCAATTATTTTTGTGGCATTTACAGCTGAAGAGATTGGAGAATTTGGCTCTGCTTATTTTTCAAAAATTATTGACCCTGATAAAGTGATAGCAATGTTCAATATCGAAATGATAGGAACGGAAAGTAAATGGGGCAAAAATTCTGCCTATATAACAGGATTTGACAAATCTGATATGGGTACTATAATTCAAAAAAATCTATCCGGCAGCCAATTTAAATTTTATCCGGATCCTTATCCCGAACAGGGATTATTCTTAAGATCCGATAATGCAACTCTGGCTAAAAAAGGAGTTCCGGCACATACCATTTCCACATCTAAAATGGATTCCGAAAAATATTATCACAAGCAGGGTGATGAGGTTGGAACACTTGATCTGAAAAACATGACAGAAATAATTCGTGCGATAGGCCTGAGTGCCGGTTCAATCATTAATGGGCAGGATACACCACAGCGTGTAATCATAGAATAAGAAGCGGGCATCATATTCTTTAATATATCCGTAAATGCTAACTTAAAAGCTTTTTATTAAAATTAAATTATCCAGATTAAAGCCCTTGTATTAGAAGCCCCGTTTTTTTATAGGAATTTGGATAAGACCTTTTCCATTTCAGACCCGATTTCAGAAAGGTTTAAATTACCCAGGCTACCTTCGTGGCTGTGTTTCAGTGGTTTTGACTGGTCGTATGAAAAATTACCGGACTGGATCTGGTTGCCAATTGTTTTATAAGCTTCTCTAAAGGGAATGCCCTTATTTACCAGTTCATTTACAGCTTCCACACTAAACAGATATTTATATTTATCGTCCAGTAAAATATCTTTTTTTATCCGGATATGAGATAGCATTAGTACGGTCATTTCAATGCAGGATTTCAAATCTTCGATGGAGGGGAATAAAATTTCCTTTGTGAGTTGCATATCACGGTGATAACCCGAAGGCAGATTATTCATCAGAAGGCTGAGTTCGTTGGGAATAGATTGTATTCGATTGCTCTTTGCTCTGATCAGTTCAAATACGTCCGGGTTTTTTTTATGCGGCATGATGCTGCTGCCGGTTGTAAGTTCGTCAGGGAATGAAATAAAACCAAAATTCTGGTTCATGTATAAACAGCAATCCATGGCAAGCCGGGAAAGAGTTGCGGCAATGGAAGCCAAACCATAGGAAACCAGTTTTTCTGTTTTTCCCCGGCTCATTTGCGCATAAACTACATTGTAATGCAGGCTGTTAAAACCAAGCAATTCAGTAGTCATTTTCCTGTTCAATGGAAAGGAAGAACCATAACCGGCGCCGCTTCCAAGCGGATTTTTATTTACAACCTGGTATGCTGCTGCCAATATTTCCAAATCGTCAATTAAACTCTCTGCATAAGCGCCAAACCAAAGACCAAACGAAGAAGGCATCGCAATTTGCAAATGCGTATAACCCGGGAGCAAATCATTCCGGTATTGATGACTGAGTGAAATCAGCAGATCAAATAGCTCTTTTACTTCAGCGTTAATTTTAAGTATTTCTGCTCGAAGAAATAATTTAATGTCAACTGCAATCTGGTCATTGCGGCTCCTGCCACTGTGAATTTTTTTCCCTGCTTCTCCAATTTTCCTTGTAAGATTCAATTCAATTTGGGAATGAATATCTTCAACACCGGTTTCAATGCGGAACAATCCATTTTTTATATCCGATTCAATATTTTCAAGTTCTTTCTGAATAGATCGGGCTTCATCGGTACTTAACATATTTACCGATTCCAGCATTTTTGCATGTGCCATCGAACCCTGAACATCGTATTTGGCCAGTATCATATCAAATTCAGGATCGCGACCTACCGTGAATTTTTCAATCTGAGTATTTATATCAGACCCCTTTTTTTCCCAGAGTTTCATTTTCTAAGCTTAAGGCCCAAAGCTTAAAGCTAAAGGCTAATTTGATATTTTGTTAATTAAATCTAAATCACATTTGCATTTAAATAGAACCTTTTCCTTTGAACAAAAAGCTTTAAGCTTTAGGCTTTAAGCTTTTGGCTTTAAATAAACTCGTCCAGCAGATGGATATAAGTAGAAATCCCTTCTTTAATTTCATCAATATAAATATACTCATCTGCTGTATGACTTCTGGCCGAATCACCTGGTCCCATTTTTAAGGCGGGAAAAGGCATAAGGGCTTTATCGGAAGTGGTAGGCGAACCATAATAGCTTTTTCCCATTCTTATACCTGATTTCACCAGTGGATGGTCCAGTGGGATCGAAGTTGATTTCATGCGGGTTGTTCGCGGTTTAAAGCTACTCTTAAGGTTTTCTTTTAAGCCCTCAAGGATTTCATCAAAACTATAAAGTTCATTCACACGCACATCTATCACATACTTGCACTGGGCCGGTACCACATTATGTTGTTTGTTTTCGGTTTCTATAACGGTTACACTCATGCGCGTTTCGCCAAGCAGGTCACTTTTTTTCCCGAAACGGTAATTGCGAATCCATTCAATGTCTTCTATGGCTTTATATAGAGCATTTTCTCCTTCATTCCTTGCAGCATGACCCGGACGCCCCGAAGCTGTGCAATCTATCACCATAAGCCCTCTTTCGGCAACTGCCATTTCCAGTTTGGTGGGTTCGCCCACAATTCCAAAATCAATCTGGCCTAGATATGGAAGCACCAATTCAATGCCATTAACCCCGCTTATTTCTTCTTCGGCGCTGGCAGCAAATACAATGTTATGTTTTGGATCAGGGTGATTGTAATAATGAAGAAATACTGCTGCGAGACTTACCAGGCATCCACCTGCATCGTTACTTCCCAGCCCGAATAATTTTCCGTCTTTTTCGACCGGGGTAAATGGATCCAGGCTATAATGCTTATTGGGACGAACTGTATCATGATGTGAGTTGAGTAATATACTCTTGCGTGAACTGTGGTAGTTCTTGTTACGCGCATAAATATTATTTCCTACGCGGGAAAAAGGTATTTCATGACGGGCAAAAAATGCACAGATCAGGTCTGCTGTATCGTTTTCTTCCTTGGAAAAGGAGGGAGTTGCTATGAGTTCCTTTAATAAATCAATAGCTTCAGACTGCAAGGTCTCCATAGGAACTTTATTCATGACTGATCGTTGTTCCGGCTTTTCCGGAGATGAGCAAATCCAATTCTTCTCCCTTCCCTATAATAACTTTATTCACGCCCGAATCAATAGCTTTAAAAGCATTGTCCAGTTTGGGAATCATTCCGGAAAATATTTTCTTAGTTTCTTTAAGCTTTTTATAATAATCAGGATGCAATTTGTTTATCACCGAATTCTCATTTCCAACATCCTGCATCACACCCGGTTTTTCAAAACTGTAAACCAGGCTTACTTCGAAAAACGTACTCATAGCTTTCGCAATTTCCTGAGCGATCGTATCTGCATTTGTATTCAGCAACTGATTATTGCCGTCATGCGTGATAGACGAAACAACAATACATATGCCGCTATCCAGCAGTTGCCTGAACCAATCCGCATTCACCCGGTCTATGTCACCTGCAAATCCATAATCGATAGGTGCATTTTCTCTTTTATGAGCCAGTATACTATTCCCATCAGGCCCCGAAATGCCAATTGAATTACATTTCAGTGACTGTAATTCGGCAACGATATGTTTGTTAATATAACCGGCGTAAACCATAGTGACAATTTTCAATGTCTCCACGTCTGTTATTCTTCGGCCATCTATCAATTGTTGGGGAATACCCAGTTTTTCAGCCATCCTTGTTGCCAGTTTACCGCCGCCATGGATCAAAATTTTTTTTGATTTTATGGCGACGAATTTTTTTAAAAACACCGACAACAATGCATCATCATCAATAATATTTCCTCCGATCTTTATCACATAGAGACTTTCCATAATCAGGATTTAAGAATTTCACTGAGAACGGATTGTGCAGCCCAGACCCGGTTTCCGGCCTGTGTGGTTACTATGCTTTGCGGACCATCCAAAACTTCATCACTCAATTCCACATTGCGCCTTACGGGGAGGCAATGCATTACTTTCGCGTTATTTGTAAGCTTCAATTGTTCATTGCTAAGCATCCATTCCGGATCATTTGTGTACATTTTTCCGTAATCCTGGTAAGTACTCCAGTTTTTAACATAAACAAAATCAGCATTTTTCAGCGCAGCATCCTGATTATGTAATATGTGTGCTCCTTTTGTAAATCGTTGATCCAGATCATAGTCTTCCGGGTGGGTTATTACAAATTCCGCTTTGCCCCAGGCATTAATCCATTGAGCAAAACTATTGGCAACACATTGGGGGAGAGGTTTGACGTGCGGTGCCCAAGTGAGAACAATTTTTGGTTTCTTAATTTCCGGTGTAGAATGTAAACATTCGGTAATAGTCAGAATATCCGTTAGGCTTTGAAGGGGATGAAGCGTTGCACTTTCAAGGCTTACGACTGGAATGCCGGCATATTTCACGAATTGCGAAATATATAATTCGCTATAGTCATCTTCCCTGTTTTTTAAAGATGGGAATGTACGGATGCAAAGGATATCAAAATATTTTCCAAGTACCGGAGCAGCATCCTTAATGTGCTCCACTGAGTTACCACTCATAATGGCATCTTCTTCAAATTCCAATGCCCATCCTTCTTTATCCACATTGAATACCAGCGGCTCCAGACCCAGGTTCAATGCAGCTACCTGAGTACTAAATCGTGTGCGAAGGCTTGGATTTAGAAACAGGAGGCCTATTTTTTTACCCTGACCGAGTAATTTGTCCTCAAAAGGATTTTTTTTATACCGGAGTGCCTGCTGAATCAGGTGATCCAGGTTTGTAACATCCGCAATGGAAATAAAATTTTTCATGCCTGATTAACCAGATTTGATGAAACCATATTTAGTATTTCTTCTTCAAGTGATTCCAGGAATTCCTCCGCTTCTTTTTTTCTCAATGCCAGAGAAGGAAGCAGGCGTATGGTATCGGGTTTTGATTCACCGGTAAATACCTGTTGATTTTTTAATAGGTTTTTTCGCAGATCCTTTAGATTCGTATCCAGGTCAAATCCTATCATTAATCCTTTACCACGTACATTTTTAAGTCCATCTATTTTCTTTAACCTGCTTATCAGAAATTCTCCGGTTGATTTTGCATTTTCCATCAGCTTTTCTTCTTCGATCACTTCTATAACTGCAAGTGCAGCAGCACAGGCCAGGTGATTTCCACCAAATGTTGTTCCCAGCATACCGTGTTTTGGTTTTAAAAACGGAGCTATCAGTATGCCTGCGACAGGGAATCCGTTCCCCATACCTTTGGCCATACTATAAATATCCGCCTTTACGCCTGAGTGATCATGGGAAAAAAAAGAACCTGTTCTTCCATATCCGCACTGCACACTGTCGGCAATGAAAATTGAATTATGTGCCGTACAAAGAGACCTTATTTTTTTAAGGAAATAATCGCTGGCAATATTGATTCCTCCAACACCCTGAATCCCTTCAATGATTACTGCGGCAACCTCATCTCCATGTGCATTAAAATAATTTTCCAGCGCGGTTTCATCATTAAACGGCAGAAAGACTGCATTTTCTGTTTGGTTAACAGGAGCTACGATTGCCGGATTGTCTGTAACAGCTACTGCCAGAGATGTTCTTCCATGAAAGGATTTACTAAAAGCAATTATTTTTTTTCTCCCGTTATAAAATGATGCAAGCTTCATTGCATTTTAATTTGCTTCTGCTCCTGAATTGCAAAGAAAAAGCTGGAAATCGTCTTTCCCTGAAATTTTTCCAAGTTTATCTGCCAGTTCCTGCTGCAAAGGAATTCTTATAGAATTGGAATAAAAAGCCACCTGGTTCAGCTGTTGTGTAATTCTGGATACGAAATGCGGATGTGTATGACCGATAGAGATCACGGCATGGCCGCCATACATATCGAGGTATTGTTGCCCTGCATCATCCCATAAGTAAGAACCTTTTGCACGAGTAACTGTGATATCATTTATTGGATATACGTCGAAGAGTTTCATAAATTTTTTTTAGGCTTAAAGCGCAAGGCATAAGGCTCAGGGCTTTTGTTGATGGTTAATACTTATTTCCCCAATTAATTTATTGTTCAATTTTAAAATTTTAAGTCTTGCTTTAAGCCTTAAGCTTAAAAATAATTTGCTTTAAATTTCAGTCCTGCTGCTTCATCCAGTCCAAACATCAGATTCATATTTTGAACTGCCTGTCCGCTGGCGCCTTTCAGCAGATTATCGATTGCCGAATGAACCACTAATAGATCACCTTGTTTTTCGAGTTGAATGATACACTTATTAGTATTGACAACCTGCTTTAAGAAAATAGGGTTTTCACTCAGCACGGTAAATGGATGATCCTTATAATAATTTTTGTATAAATTGGTTAATTCTATGAGATCCTTTTTTATTTTCAGTTGTGAACTGACGAAAATACCGCGGGTAAAATCACCTCTCCACGGCACGAAATGAAGAAGGTTGTTTTCAAATCCTTTCTGAATCTGATTCAGAGTCTGATTTACTTCCGCCAGGTGCTGGTGGGTTAGCGTTTTGTATGCCTGAATATTATTTGCCCTCCAGGAAAAATGAGAGGTCGCATTTAAACCCTGGCCCGCACCAGTGGATCCCGTAATGCCTGTGCAATATACTTCGGTTAACCATCCCTGTTGCGCAAGAGGAAGAAGCCCCAATTCAATGGCGGTGGCAAAGCATCCCGGATTGGCAATATTATGCGCAGATTTTATTTCATCCCTGTTTAATTCAGGCAAGCCATAAACAAAGGGCTTTCCGGCGGGGGTGAGTCGATTGTTTGACAGAAGCCTGAAATCCTGAGATAAATCAATGATTCTGATATCCTGATTCACCTGATTTTCCATCAGATATTTCTTTGCTTCCCCGTGACCGACGCAAAGAAACAATATGTCAATATCAGGGGAAATGGATTCCGAAAATTCAAAATCCGTTTCACCGGCCAGGTCGTGATGAACATCTGACAGGAATTGTCCGGTATGACTCTTACTCTGCACAAATATGAGTTCGGCAAAAGGATGATGTAACAGGATGCGGATTAACTCTCCACCCGTATAACCTGCGCCCCCTGTTATGCCAATCCTGATTTTTTTCATTTGGTGTTATTCCCTGCTTCGTTGATTTTATGGAATATGGCAGTCTGATTCCCAAATATTTTTGCGAAGCCCTTTACATCATCACCTGTCCATCCACTGTTCATTTCTCCATAAGATCCGAACTGGTTGCTCATCAGATCATGTTCACTCTCAATACCTGTAACAGTAAATCGATACGGTTCAAGTGTTACAAATACTTTTCCTGAAACAGTTGACTGAGAATCTTCCAGGAATTTTTCAATGTTCCGCATGGTGGGATCCAGCATTTGTCCTTCGTGTAACCAGTTTCCATACCAGCTGCTTAACTGATCCTTCCAGTATAACTGCCATTTTGTTAATGTATGTTTTTCGAGCAGGTGGTGTGCTTTAATGATGATAAGCGGAGCAGCAGCCTCAAAACCAACCCGGCCCTTGATTCCGATAATAGTATCACCCACATGGATGTCCCTGCCGATCGCGTATGGCTGGGCAACAGATTGCAGAAATTGGATGGCCCGCACCGGATGATCAAATTTTTTATCATTGACTCCTTTCAATTCTCCTTTTTCAAACTGAAGACTGATTTTTTTTATTTCGTGTTCAGATAAGGGTGTTGGCCAGGCGTTTTCAGGTAAATAATCTTTTGAATTCAGGGTTTCCCTGCCTCCGACAGAAGTTCCCCAGAGCCCTTTATTTATACTGTATTTTGCTTTTTCAAAATTCATCTCCACGCCATTCTCTTTCAGAAACTGAATTTCCTGTTCGCGACTGAGTTTTAAATCGCGGATTGGTGTAAGAATTGTTGTATCAGGTACCATGCCTGTAAATACCATATCGAAGCGAACCTGGTCATTTCCTGCGCCTGTACTTCCATGGGCCACATATGAAGCGCCTGTTTCTTCCACATATCTCGCAACAGCTATGGCCTGAACCATTCTTTCGGCACTGACGCTTAGGGGGTATGTCGCATTTTTGAGCACATTTCCAAATATCAGGAAACGGATGCATGACTGGTAATAATCCTCCGTAACGTCAACTGATCTAAAAGAAGCTACCCCGAGGTTCTTTGCTCTTTTTTCAATATCATTTAATTCTTCCCCAGTAAATCCACCTGTATTTACTGTAAGGGCATGAACCTCCAGTCCTTTAATCTTTTTAAGATAAATAGCGCAATAAGTGGTGTCGAGTCCGCCACTATATGCCAGTACAACCTTTTTATTTTCCTTATTCATCTATCGTCCCAATATTTATTTAGCCAGCTTTTCTTTTTTGAATTTACTCATCCGGATTAGGCCAAGATCTGCGAGTATCATATCTACTTTTTCCTTGCGAAGGATATTTTTCAGCAAGCCCCACTGTTTAATTTTCATGAAGCGCTCATAGAGTTTGCTGTGTTTTACAAAATCCTGAGCTGTTTCTTTTGGTTTTTGATCTTTGGGATCATACAACATAGCCGTACACATACAGTTTTTTCTTTCTTTGCTCATCAGAATTTCATAATTCACACAACTTTTGCAACCCGCCCAGAAAGCTTCATCCTGTGTCAGTTCCGA